>CDYU01017962.1_pt1 | contig 142406 bp, 119 predicted proteins | sample 480701 | NCBI WGS metagenome assembly CDYU01 (sample SAMEA3182105, study PRJEB8094) | gut metagenome | biome: human; feature: gut; material: Stool; isolation source: human stools | place: Canada | collected 2013-02-26 | reverse complement strand
TTTTGACGTTTCTTGGCAAGTTCTTACGAGGGCACGTACTTTGGCGTACGTAACCGAGTAAGGTTTTGCCAAAAACTCAAAAGGTCGCAAAATTATGACGATTTTGCAACGAGGGCGGCAGCACCTAAGATACCAGCCTCATTTTTAAGCGTCGCTTTAACAACCTTAATATACGGATTTCTTTTGCCGCCGTAACTGTAACGGGTGACGTACGCTTGCAGGCGTTTTATGAACCAGTCGCCCTGATTGCTTATACCGCCGCCCATAAAGATTATTTCGGGACGGATATAGTTGCCTATATTCACAAGCCCTTCGCCGACGTATCTGATATATCTTGAAACAAGGGCTTTTGCGGTTTTGTCGCCCGCGTCCATCGCGTCGAATGCCGTGCGCCCCGTGACCTTCCCTTCTTTTTTGGCGATTTCGTTCATCAGACTTTCGGGATGTTTTTCCATCGCGCGTTTGGTATCGCGGATAAGAGCAGTTGCCGACGCATACGCTTCCCAGCAACCGCGCCTGCCGCAACCGCATTTTTCGCCGCCCATACGAATGACGGTGTGTCCGCCCTCGCCGCCTGCGCCTTTGAAGCCGGAAATCAAATTACCTTTGACAAGTGTGCCTGTCCCTACGCCTGTGCCGAGTGTCACCATGACAGCATTTTGCACGCCTTTCATATCGCCGAACACCGATTCGCCGATGACAGCGCAGTCCGCGTCGTTGCCGATATACACGGGAAAATCGAAATATTTTTTGAATTCCGCACGGAAATCGTAATCGCGGAAGAAAATATTGCAGGTATAAAAAATCTTTGCGGTGTCGGGATCGACCGTGCCGGGGACGCCCATGCCCATTCCCGCGATCTCGTCCGCCGAGATGCCCGCGTCTTCCAAAAGTTTTGCGACAAGTCCCGCGATATCTTTTGTATTGTCGTCGGACGGTTGCGTCGGTTTTGTAACAACGCTGTCTTTCACGATTATGTTGCCGTTTTCGTCGACGATGCCGCCTTTAATGCTCATACCGCCCACGTCGATACCTATATAATACATATTCAAATCCTTATTTTTTTTCTTAATTTTACCACAAATACACGGCGCGCGCAACGGTTGCGCCGGGACATTTTCAGGTGCCAAGCAAAATTCTTCTTGATTTATTACGTTATCGTGTGATACAATACTTCTAAGAATAATGATTATTGGGGATTTATATTATGTTGAAACCGGAAGAAATTATTGCGGCAAGGATTCTTATGAACACCAACGAGGTTTTTTTGTTCTCGGTCGGCGCAGGGGGCGGTCCACGTTCCAGTATTATCACGAAACTTCGCTCGGAAGGACACAACGTCATTTATTTCGGCGCGCCGATTAACAGCCAGAAAGTCCAGAATATCCGACAAAATCAGAACGCAAGTATTTGCTATTACAGCGGCTCGGACAGCATCACGCTTTTGGGCAAGGTTGAGTTTGTCACCGACAACACTTTAAGGAAGCAACTCTGGCACGAATGGTGCAAAAAAACCAACGCGATCGCGCTTAACGAGTACGACTTCTGCCCGATGAAGTTCACGACGACGGAAGCCACTTTCTGGATACGAAACAAGCTTTCGACCTTCACTTACGAATAATCGCAATGTATCCCTTCCGGGAGGTTGCCACGCGTCATAAACTGCGCTTTTGACCAATCATTTTACGCTAAAAGCGAAAATGCTTGTCTTTTGCTTGTTTATTCCTTTTCCCCACGGGTACAAAGTATCCCGCGGGGTCCCCGAAAATGTCTCGCAATGACATAGTGATTGCTCGGAAGACAACAGAAACAGTAAAGTTTGAAAGAATAATCAAAGTTCGTCCCGAATATAAATACCGTATGAAATATACGGTAATTCGGGTTGGCTTTGGCGAGAACGCCTCATCTTTGGCAAGAAAATACAAAACGACCGAAAGGTCGCTTTTTTTATTGAACGATAATCCGCTTTTCTTTGAGGGGGAACGGCTTATCGCGGCGGAATTCCACGGGAAAACCTGCGTCGCAAGACCTTTCGACACGGCGGAAACCGTCGCAAAAAGGACGGGAACAAGAAAAGAAGAAGTGATCCGTCTGAACGGCACCGACAAATTCTTCCCCGGTCAGAACGTGATTCTTTCGGATTATGACGAATAAGAAAAGTATTTTCAAATCAGTCGCGGTCGTAACGGCGTTTTCGGTTGCGACAAGGCTTTTTGCGTTTTTGTTCAAAGTTTTCGTGTCGCGGCAGTTCGGCGCGAGCGTTGTCGGCGTATATCAGATGGCGTTGAGTTTTTATTTTTTCGCGTCGGCGGTTGCGCTCAGCGGACTTCCGACGGTGATAAGCCGAAAGATTGCCGAGGACGAAAAAACGGGCGGCGAAAACGTTCCGTCGCTTATTTCGACCGCGCTTGTTTTGTCGCTGTCGTCGGTACTTCCGATACTTTCGGTAATATATCCCGTCGCTTTCCTTTTGCCGTCGGTTTTTGCGGACGAGCGGGTTTTGCCGCTTGTCGTGATTATGCTGCCCGCACTTCTGAGCACAAGCATTTACAACGTTATCCGCAGTTGGTTCTGGGGAAAAAGGTCTTTTCTTGCGTTCAGTTTCACCGAGATGCTGGAAGAAGTCCTTCGCATTACTTTCACGCTGATATTTTCGCTGGGACTTATCGCCGCCGTAACGCCGCTTAAAGGGCTTGCGGTAGGTTTTTTGGTGTCGGATATTGCGTGCGCCGTCGTGCTTTTCATACTGTTTTTGATAAAAAAAGGTAAATTCGGCCGTATAAAAGACGTTCCGGCGGTGTTAAAACCCGCGCTTCCGATAACGGCAATGCGCGTTTTCGGCGGAGTCATCGGCGCGTTTACGGCAATCGTGATTCCCGTCCTGCTCATAAAATACGGCATGGAAAAAAGCGACGCGTCGGCAACCTTCGGACGCGTTACCGGAATGGCGATGCCTCTTCTTATGGCGCCGACCACTCTCACGGGCGCGCTGTCCGTCGTGCTTATCCCGGAAATCGCGACGATTAAACACGACGATAAATCCGCGATGTCCGCGCGCATTGACGGCAGCATAAATTTTGCGATAATAATCGCAGCCCTTTTCACGATTTTGTATATCCCGCTTGGAAAAGAAATCACGACTTTCGTGTTCAAAGACGAGTTTTCGGGCGTGTATCTTTCAAACGTCGCGCTTATGCTGTACCCGCTGGGGCTCAACCAGATTTCGACGTCGATATTAAACTCGATGGGGCTTGAAAAGAAATCCTTTTTCAATTACGCCGTCGGCGCGGCGATACTTATGATTCTGACGCTCGCGCTGCCGAAGTACGTCGGGATTTACGCTGTCGCGATCGGGGGCGCGGCGGGAAGCGTCGTCACGTCTTTTCTGAACCTTAACGCACTCAATAAAAAAGCGCGGATTCTGGACAATCCCAAAAAGACCGCGCTTGCAATATTGTTGTCGTTTCCGCTTGTCGCGCTGACCTGTCTTTTGAAAAATCTGCTGTTTTTCAAAATTCCGCCGTTTTTCGCGATTGCGATTTCGGGCGGAATACCGATGATTTTATACGTTTTCGCGTGCGTCGCTTTCAGAATCTTCGACGTTACTCGCTTTTACAAAACGACGCGGAAAAAATCTTTGAAAAAACGGGATAAATCAAAAAAGTAAGCCCGACGTTTATCGCAGTAACGGGCGTTTGCGTAACCGCGCGCACCCCCATATAGACAAAAAAAGTCTGCCCTTTGCTGAGCCCCATAAGATACAATGCATACGTGTTTATGAAAAGCGTGCAGACGACGTAAACCAGAATATACGATATTGCGATATTCACGTACGGCATCGCGCCGCCGAGTTTTTTGATTTTAATATACGAAGTGAGCCCCGGGATAACGCCGATAAGCACCGACGCGCAAAGAATCACCGGGTTTGGCGCATACCCGCCGCCGACGAAACAGCCGATCACGTCGCCGAGTCCGCCGACAAGTCCCCCGGCAATCGGCCCGAAAAAGTACCCCGCAAGAAAACATACCGTATAAGTCAGCGTGATTTTGAGCGTGCCTAAGCGCGGCGAGAATATGCCGACAACGACGTTCAACGCCACGAATACCGCAAGGTACGCAATCTTTTGCGCCGTGAAATAACGTTTTTTTTCGGAAGACTCCCCGACGGAAACGTCGGGTTCTTGTGCAACGATTTTGTTTTTGAGCATAAAAAAACCTCCTTTAAGAGGTTCGCGTTAAAAGCCGCGCGAAAACGCGGTACTTCGCAGCGAACGCGACAAGCCACCGCAGGTTTCCCTTTCGTTTGCGGGCGACATTCCATCCCGCAACACTTAACGCGACTTATCTACTCTGCAACGCTAATAATAAACTATCCGCGCCGAAAAATCAAGCGGCGGCGCATAAATCGCGAAAACTTAAAAATAATAGCGATATGCTCAACGTTTTAATTCGCGCAATAATATTGTACTTTTTCCTGCTGGCGGCGATGCGGCTTATGGGAAAGCGGCAGTTGTCCGAGTTCCAGCCCTTCGAGTTTGCGATAACTCTCGTCGCGGCAGACCTTGCGTGCATTCCGATGTCGGACAACACCATTCCGATAATTTACGGCATAATCCCGATATTCACGCTTGTGATACTGCATAATCTCTTGACGTTTTTCGCAATCAAAAGTCACCGCTTCCGAAAACTCATCAACGGCAAGCCCGTTATCCTCATCGGCGACGGCAAAATCGACTGCGACGTGCTTAAAAAATGCGGAATGACCGCAAACGATCTTCTGGAAAGCCTGCGCGAACAAGGATATTTCAAAATCGGCGAGATAAACTACGCCGTGCTGGAAACAAACGGGAAAGTGTCCGTGCTGCAAAAGTTTGCAAACGCGCCGGTAACGAACGCCGACCTTAATATCGAAGGCGGCAGCAACAACCTTCCTTACAACGTCGTCGTCGAAGGCAGGTTTATGGGGGATACGTTCAAAAGCATTACCCCTCCCCTTGAAAAGGACGTCGTCGTAAAAACACTTGAAAAAGAGAATATGACAATCCGCGACGTGTTCTTGTTTTCCATTGACAAAGACGCGGCGTTTATACAAAGTTACGACGGGCGCGTCGTGAACACGATAATCGAAAAATGAAAAAAGCAGTTATCCTTTTTATAATATTTCTTATAATCCTGGGCGCGGGGATTGCCGAACATTTTTTCGTGCATAAAACCTTTGACGACTTCAACGAGCGCATTGGAAAAATCGAAGCCGCCCTTCAAAACGACGACGTGGAGAACGCACTCGCATACGCCGAAGACCTGCAAAACTTCTGGGCGAAAAAACGCAAAATCGTGGAGGCGATTTCCTACTGTCAGGACGCACGACAGGTCAACGTAATACTTGGGGAACTCACGGGAAGTTTAAGATGCAATGACACCGACAACGCTTTCAGCAAAATCGAAAGTCTGTATCAACTCATACAAAACATTCGGGATATGCTGGACTTCAACGCCATTGATATAATTTAATTATCTCGACAAAAAAGCGGCTTTACAAATATAAAACCGCTTTTTAACATTGTTTTTTGCAATTTTTGCATTACTTCAAAATTCTTTTAAGGAACTGTCCGGTATACGACTTTTCGTTTTCCGCGATATGTTCGGGCGTGCCGACGTCAACGATCGTGCCGCCTCTGTCGCCGCCGTCGGGACCAAGGTCAACGATGTTGTCCGCAACTTTTATCACGTCAAGATTATGCTCGATAACGACGACGGTGTTACCGCTCGACACAAGCCTTTGCAAGATTGCGATAAGTTTTGCAACGTCGTGGGTATGCAGTCCCGTCGTGGGCTCGTCCAGAATATACAGCGTCTTGCCGGTGCTGCGTTTGCTGAGTTCGGTTGCGAGTTTCACGCGCTGCGCCTCGCCGCCCGAAAGCGTGGTTGCGGGTTGACCGAGTTTGATGTACCCGAGCCCCACGTCGTAAAGCGTCTTGATTTTGTTGTAAATCTTCGGAATGTTTTTGAAATATTCGCACGCTTCCTCGACGGTCATTTCAAGGACGTCGTTGATGTTTTTGCCCTTATATTTCACTTCCAGCGTTTCTCGGTTATACCGCTTTCCGTGGCACACGTCGCAGGGGACGTAAATGTCGGGCAGGAAGTGCATTTCGATTTGTATTATGCCGTCGCCGCCGCAATTTTCGCACCTGCCGCCCGAAATGTTGAACGAAAATCTGCCCGCCGTATATCCCCTTGCCTTTGCGTCGGGAGTCGAGGCAAACAATTCCCTTATCGGGGTGAAAACGCCCGTGTACGTCGCGGGATTGCTGCGCGGAGTGCGACCGATCGGCGACTGATCGATATTGATGATTTTATCAAAGTTGTCGATGCCTACGATCTCGTCGTACTTCCCTTCCGTTAGGTTGCTTTTGTTCAGTTTGTTATAAACCGCGGGATAAATAATTTCGTTGACAAGGCTGCTTTTTCCGCTGCCCGAAACGCCCGTAACCGCGGTTAAAAGTCCGACGGGAATATCGACGTCGATGTTTTTCAGATTGTTTTGTCTTGCGCCGCGAACCGACAAATATCTGCCGTCGGGGCGTTTTCTTTCTTCGGGCACGTCGATTTTGAGTTCGCCCGACAAATACTTGCCCGTTATCGACTCCTTGCAGGCGATAATGTCGTCCACGCTGCCTGCCGCAACGAGTTTTCCGCCGTGTATGCCCGCGCCGGGACCGATATCCACGATGTAATCCGCCGCGCGCATCGTGTCCTCGTCGTGTTCGACAACGATAAGCGTGTTTCCGAGGTCGCGCAGTCCTTTCAGACTGCTTAGTAATCTTTCGTTATCCTTCTGGTGAAGCCCGATCGACGGCTCGTCAAGGATATACAACACTCCCGTAAGTCCGCTGCCGATTTGCGTGGCAAGCCTTATCCTTTGCGATTCGCCGCCCGAAAGCGTCGAGGCGGAGCGGGAAAGCGTAAGATAATCGAGCCCGACGTTTACCAAAAATTTCAGCCTTGCGCGGATTTCTTTGATTATCCTTTCGGCAATGAGCGTTTTTTGTTTGTCAAGAACGAGCGCGCCGAAAAATTCGTCGATTTTTTTCACCGACATATCCGAAAGTTCCGCAATGTTAAGCCCGCCGACAGTGACCGCGAGCGCTTCCTTTTTCAGGCGTTTTCCGCCGCACGTTTTGCACGGCACGGACACCATATATCTTTCGATTTCGTACTTAACGCCGTCGCTTGTCGTTTCGCGATAGCGGCGCATAAGGTTGTTGACGATACCTTCGTATTTCGTCATAAACTGCCCGCGGAAACTGCGTGAGTTATAATCCATCGGGATTCTTTCGTCGACGCCGTACAAAATCGCGTCAAGTTTCCACTTCGGCAAGTCTTTAATCGGAGTCGTGAGCGAAAAATCCAGCAACTTCGACAACGCTTTCATTTGCGAGCGCACGATGTCGCCACTGCCGAGATTCCACCCCGACGGCGCGGCAAGTCCGCCGTTTCCGACGCCCAGATTTTCGTCGACGATAATCTTTTTCAGGTCGATTTCGTTGCGGAAACCCAGCCCGCCGCATTCGGGACAAGCCCCGTACGGATTATTGAACGAAAACAGTCTGGGTTCCAGTTCTTCGATGCTGACGTCGCAATCCGGGCAACTGTATTTCGTGCTGTAAATCGTCGTCTTTTTTGCGTTTTCGACGACGACAAGTCCGTTTGCGAGTTTGAGCGCGGCTTCGACGCTGTCCGTCAGACGTCTTTCCGAGCCCTCTTTTACGGCGATACGGTCGATTGTCACCGAAATATCGTGTTTTACGTTTTTGTCAAGGACGATTTCTTCGTCAAGGGTATAGTCGATGCCGTCCACACGCACGCGGACGTAGCCGGACTTTTTGAAGTCTTCAAGTTCCTTCCTGTATTCGCCCTTTCTGCCTCTGACGACGGGTGCCATGATTATGACCTTATTGTCGCCCGACTGCACGGTGCTTTCGATGATTTTGTCGGTAATCTGGTCAACCGTCTGATGTTCGATTTCCCTGCCGCACTTCGGACAATGCGGAGTGCCGACGCGGGCATACAAAAGCCTTAAATAATCGTAAATTTCGGTAACGGTACCCACCGTCGAGCGCGGGTTTTTGGACGTCGTTTTCTGGTCGATGGAAACGGCGGGGGAAAGCCCTTCGATATATTCGACGTCGGGTTTTTCCATTTGTCCCAAAAACATACGGGCGTAACTTGACAGACTTTCGATATACCGTCTTTGCCCTTCGGCGAAAATCGTGTCGAAAGCAAGCGACGACTTACCGCTGCCGGAAAGCCCCGTGAACACGACAAGTTTGTCGCGCGGGATTTCGACGTCGATGTTTTTAAGGTTATTCTCTTTTGCTCCTTTTACAAAAATTTTGTCCGTCATTTATGTTATCTTCCAAGTTCTTTTTTAAGTTCGGATATTCTGTCGCGAAGTTTGATTGCCGCCTCGAAATCCAGCCCTTCCGCCGCGACTTGCATAAGTCCTTTCAGACGTTCAAGTTCCGAAGCGATATCTTTACGGTCGCGTTTTGCGTCTTTATCCAGCTTTTTGGTGATTTCGATTGTATTTACGATTTCTTTCACGACGGTGTGCGGCACGATGCCGTGCGCCGCGTTGTAGTCGGATTGTATCTTTCTTCTGCGGTTTGTTTCGTCGATTGCGCGCTGCATGCTGCCCGTTATCGTATCGGCATACATAATAACCCTTGCGTCGACGTTTCTTGCGGCGCGGCCGACTGTCTGGATAAGCGCGGTTTCGCTTCTTAAAAACCCTTCCTTATCGGCGTCGAGAATCGCAACGAGCATTACTTCGGGAAGATCGAGCCCTTCTCTTAAAAGGTTGATTCCGACAACCACGTCGACGTCGCCTTTTCTCAAAGAATTGATGATTTCGATTCGTTCCAGCGTGTCAATGTCACTGTGCATATATTTGACCTTGATCCCCTTTTCCTTCAAAAACGAAGTAAGGTTTTCCGCCATTTTTTTGGTGAGCGTCGTAACAAGCGTTCTGCCGCCCTTTTCGACGGTCAGGTTGATTTCGGAAATAAGGTCGTCGATTTGTCCTTCGACGGGGCGTATAAAAATTTCGGGATCGATAATGCCCGTAGGACGTATGAGTTGTTCCGCCACCTGGTCGGCTTCCTGCAACTCGAACGGGGCGGGAGTCGCCGACACGCACACAAGTTGATAAATCCTTTTCTCAAACTCGTCGAAACGGAGCGGACGGTTGTCGAAAGCGGCGGGCAGACGGAAACCATATTCCACAAGGTTTTCCTTCCTGCTTCTGTCGCCGTTGTACATACCGCGGATTTGCGGGATCGTCATATGGCTTTCGTCGATGAAACAGACGAAATATTTTGGGAAGAAGTCCAACAAAGTGTACGGCGGTTCGCCGGGTTTCCTTCCGTCAAAGTATCTGCTGTAATTTTCGATGCCGCTGCAATAGCCCATTTCGCGCATCATTTCGACGTCGTACGCGACGCGCTCGCCGATTCGTTGCGCCTCGATAAGTTTATTGCGGTCGGTGAAATATTTCACCCTTTCTTCCCTGTCTTTCGTGATGAGTTTGAGAGCATTTTCCATACGGCTTTCGCCGACGACGTAATGGGTTGCGGGGAAAATGACGGCGTGTTCGAGCCGCGACAACGGCTTTCCCGTAAGGGCGTCGATTTCATAAAGTTTTTCGATTTCGTCACCGAAAAACTCAACCCGTATCGCGACTTCCGAATTTGACGACGGGAATATATCCACAACGTCGCCGCGCATTCTGAATGTGCTGCGCTGAAAGTCGATATCGGCGCGCTTATATTGTATATTCACGAGTTTACGCGCCAAATCGTCACGGTCAAGCGTCATTTCGGGGCGCAAAGAGATGGAAAGGTTGAAGTATTCTTCGGGCGCGCCCAACCCGTATATGCACGATACGGAACTGACGACGATGACGTCGTTTCTTTCGCAAAGACTGCTTGTCGCGCTGTTTCTGAGTTTGTCGATTTCGTCGTTGACTTCCAGCTCCTTTTCGATGTAAGTGTCGCTTCTCGGGATATACGCTTCGGGCTGATAGTAGTCGTAATACGATACGAAAAACTCCACGCGGTTATCGGGGAAAAACTCACGAAACTCGTTGCAAAGTTGCGCCGCAAGCGTCTTGTTGTGCGCGATAACGAGCGCGGGACGTTGCACCCTTTCGATGACGTTTGCCATCGTAAAGGTTTTGCCGCTTCCCGTAACGCCCAAAAGCACCTGCGTACGAAACCCGTCGTTCAGTCCCTCGACAAGTTTTTCGATTGCCTGTTCCTGATCGCCGTTCGGTCTGAATTTCGATTTTAACTGAAAAAGATGATTTTCCATCAACGAAACTTGCCCATAATAAGCGGGGCGATGATATATCTTATGATGATTGCGATCGTGCCGGAAACGATTGCCGTGCATACCGTAATCAGCAGTTTGTTGTAAACGCTTTTGCGCCACGCCCTTTCGACGCGCGCGAACGAAAGCCCTTTCTGATGCATCGTGATGCAATACGTCAGTTCGCCGTGGTTGTCGGCGGAAATGTATTCCAGATAATCGTCGAGCGCAAGCCCTTTGAGCATAGGTTCGAGTTCTTCGGGGGTGTAGGCGTAATCGTACGGCAACGCCTCAAAAATTTCAAGCGGTTTCACCAGACAAACGCCCTCGTCGTTTTTTTCGGCGAGGTTAAGAAGGACGTGCATAAGCGCCCTTTCTTTTTTATTCAGTGCGTGTTTTTCAACTGCCATAGTCCGCCTCTTATTTCATTTTCAGGAAAACGCCGATAAGAAGAGCGATCGCGCTTGCGATGAGCCCGCCGAGGAGCGCGCCCCAGAACGCCGCTTTTCTTATCATTTTCCTTAAAGAGATGCTGTCAAGTTTGATTTCTTTCGACTTGCCTTTTTCGCCTGCGACGGGAACGTCGACGGACGCGGTGGGGTGCGAGTCGTGCGGTTCCGCCTTTTCGATGGCGCGCGCTTTTGCAAGCGTGGCAAGGCAATACTCGTCCACCGTCGAATATTTGACTTTGATATAATCGTTGTCGGACAACGTGCGGATTATCCCCGAAAGTTCCACCTTTGTGCAACGGTCGGAATCGGACAATTTCGCGATGATTTCGTCCGCGTCGATGATTTTATAGGCGCCGTCCGAAAAGTCGTTAAGAACAGTCAGCACGGCGTTTAATTGCCTGTCAAGCATATACTACCTCATTTTAGTTACCCTATTATACCACCTGCAAGGTCAAATTGCAAGTCCTGACAAAAGTCTTTCAAAAAGTCGATCGAAAATTAGTATTTCAATTTGCTTTTATTTTATAATAAAGTGTGCTATCATTGACTAAATTATAAATTTTCGAGTGAATATGAATCTTTTAAGCAAGTTTTTGAATAGAACGGATTTTTCGGACTACGACGATTTCAGAAGAAACGCGAAACTTTGCGTTCCGTCCGATTTCAACTTCGGATTTGACGTCGTGGACGAATACGCAAGGCTTTGTCCCGAAAAACGCGCCCTTGTATGGTGCAATCAGAAAGGCGAAGAAAAAGTCATCACCTTTGGCGAAATGAAAGAATTGTCGCTGAAAATGTGCAACGTCATTTCGTCGTACGGCGTGAAAAAAGGCGACTTCGTAATGAGTATGCTCAACCGTCGTTGGGAATACTGGGTGCTTGTCGTGGCGTGCTGCAAAATGGGCGTCGTACTTATCCCCGCAACGCACATGCTCACCCCGAAAGACGTCGCGTACCGCGTGAACGAAGCGGGTGTGAAACTGCTGTTTGCGACGGAAGAAGAAGACGTTGCGGAACATATCTCGCTTGCCCTTCCCGATTGCAAAAACCTGAAAGGCGTGTTATCGGTAAACGGCGCGCACTTCGACAACCTTGACGAAAAACTTGAAAACGCTCCTGCGGAATTTTCCTTCGACGCGCGCCCGAACCCCCGCGATCTGATGCTCGTATATTTCACTTCGGGCACGACGGGTATGCCCAAAATGGTCATGCACGACTTTTTGTATCCTTTGGGACACGTCTTCACCGCAAAATATTGGCAGGACGTCGTCGACGACGGCTTGCACTTTACTATGGCGGAAACGGGCTGGGCAAAATGTAGTTGGGGCAAAATCTACGGTCAATGGATATCGGGCACGGCGGTTTTCGCCTACGACTACCACGGCAGATTTACCCCCACGGACGTCTTGCCGCTTGTGAAAAAATACGGGATAACGACTTTTTGCGCACCGCCCACGATTTACAGATTTTTGGTGAAAGAAGACTTGTCGAGTTTCGATTTATCCTCGATAAAACATTGCTCCACCGCCGGCGAAAGTTTGAATCCCGAAGTGTTCAAACAGTTTGAAAAAGCGACCGGGCTCAAAATTTACGAAGGTTTCGGTCAGACCGAAGGCACGGTAATGCTGGGCACGTTCAAATATTTATCCCCCGTTACGGGCAGTCTCGGAAAGCCCAGTCCTCTTTATGACGTGCGCCTTATCGACGACGACGAAAACGAGGTTAAACCCGGCGAAGAAGGCGAAATCGCCATACTGAAATCGGAAAATCAATGCGGACTCGTCGCGGGCTACTTCAAGGACGAGGCGCGCACCGCCGCCCTTAAAAACGACGTTTACTTCCACACCGGCGACCTTGCCTATCAGGACAAAGACGGCTGGTTCTGGTACGTCGGAAGAAAGGACGATATCATCAAATCGTCGGGCTACCGCATCGGACCTTTCGAGGTCGAAAGCGCGCTTATGGAACACCCCGCGGTGTTGGAATGTGCAATCACCGCCGTCCCTGACGACCTGCGCGGACAAATCGTGAAAGCGACCATCGTCCTGACCAAAAACTATCAGCCGTCGGACGAGCTTATCAAGGAACTGCAAAACCACGTGAAAAAAGTAACCGCGCCGTATAAATACCCGCGCATCGTGGAGTTTGTAAAAGAACTTCCGAAAACGACGTCGGGCAAAATCCGCCGTGTGGAAATCCGCGAAAACGACAAAAAATAATAATATCCGATCCAGTATATCCCAAACAAAAAACTCCGCGATTGCGGAGTTTTTTAATGCGGTTTTGCGTTGTTATTTTTTGTTGTCGCGGTCGTCTTTGCGCTTTTTCGCTTCCATTATGTTGATAAAAAAGATTATTCCCACAAGCACGACAAGCCCGACCAGAATCCACACTTTGTAGGTGTCGAAAAAGATCTGCACCTTTTCCCAAAGCGTTTGTGCCTGAGCGATTTTTTCCTCAAAATTTTTGATTGTGTCGCCGATGGCGGACAGTGTGATTTCTTTCATTATTCTTCAACGCGGATAAGCGCGGCGACGTTTTTCACGCCGTCAAGAGCGGTGATTTCTTTCAACGCTTTTTCAATGATTTTCTCGTGGCTCAGATGCGTGACGAAGATAATGTCCGTCTTTGAATTGACGTTCTCTTCGTTCTGAAAAACCTTTTCGATGCCGATTTTGTTTTTGCCGAAAACAGTTGAAATTCTGCCCAGAATTCCTTCGCGGTCGGTGGCGCATATACGGACGTAATACTTGCTCTTAAAATCGGTAATAAAGTCCGAATCGCGACTTGAACCGTCGTTTTTGAACGGTAAATAGCGTGGTTTGCGCTGATGCGCCGCATAAATAATATCGCTGACGATTGCGCTGCCGGTGGGCAGATCGCCCGCGCCCCTGCCGTAAAGCATAATATCGCCGACGCTGTCGCCGACAAGGTACACGGCGTTGAAACTGCCCGACACCGCCGCAAGCGGATGGCTGCTTTTAATGAACGCGGGATGCACGCGCGCCTCGATTTTTCCGTTGTTGTTTTTGCTGATTGCAAGGAGTTTCAGCGTGTAGCCGAGTTTCTTCCCGGTGTTTATGTCGTCCACGGAAATCTTAGTGATGCCCTCGCGATACACCCTTTGTACGGGCACTTTTTTGTGATAGGACAGCGTGGACAGAATCGACAGTTTGTACGACGCGTCAAAGCCTTCGACGTCGGCTGTCGGATCGAATTCGGCATACCCGAGTTCCTGCGCGGATTTTAGCGCGTCTTCGTACGACGTGCCGTTTTCGCTCATCGCCGATAAAATATAGTTCGTCGTGCCGTTTATTATGCCCTTAATCGACAAAATCGTATTTGCCTGCATGCCTTCGGTAATCGTGCGGATTATGGGCACGCCGCCGACGCAACTCGCCTCGAAATACAGCCCCGCCTTGCCGCGTTTTGCCGCCGCTTCGAGTTCGTGCCAGTGTTTTGAAAACAATTCCTTATTTGCGGTGACGATGCTTTTGCCCGCTTCCAGAGCCTTGATAAGGAACGTCCTTGCGGGTTCGATACCGCCGAAAAACTCGCACACTATCGAGATATCTTTGTTGTTTACGACGTTGTCGATGTCGGTTGAAACGATGTCGGGATTTACGCCCAACTCTTCAACCCTTTTCATATTGCGTTCAAGGACGTGCAGGACTTCGATATCGAGCCCTTCGTACTTTTTGAAAGCGTCGTGGTTTTTTTCCAGAATCTTATAAGTGCCGCCCCCGACCGTACCCAGCCCGAGCAGCGCGATGCCGACTTTTTTCATTCGTTATTACCTTCTTTATTCATATCGTACAAAATTTTAAGCCCTTTGAGAGAAAGCGAGCGGTCAACGACGTCGATAATCGACTTGTCCGCGTTGACGACAAGTTCCGACAAACCGCCCGTCGCGATGACTTTCGCGTCTTTCATAAGCGGATTTTCGCGGAATTTTCTGACAATGTAGTCAACCTGCCCCGCATATCCGTAAACCGCGCCCGACTGCATACCCTCGATTGTGGAACGGGCAATCGCGTCTTTCGGCGGAACAAGTTCGAAACGAGGAAGTTTCGCGGCGGTGTTCACAAGGCTTTCCGACGCGGTTTTGACGCCGGCGCAAATCGCGCCGCCCAAAAACGTGCCGTCTGCGGTAACCGCATTGAACGTCGTCGCGCTGCCGAAATCCACAACGATAAGCGGCCCGCCGTATATGAAGTGCGCCCCGACCGCATCGACAATCCTATCCGCGCCGAGTTCGATGGGGTTGTTATATTTGATTTTCAAACCCGTTTTAAGCGTGGCGTCCACGAAGACGGGCTTTTTCTTCATATAGTACGTGCACATATGCTCCACCGTGTAGTTGAGCATGGGCGCGACGGACGACATGATAATGCCGTCGATATCCTGAAATTCAACGCCGACGTTTTTGAACAAGTCGTACAAAATCATTCCGAGTTCGTCCGCGGTGCGCTTTGCCTCGGTTGAAAGACGCCAGCTTTTTTTCAGGGCGTCGCCGTCGTACACGCCGAGTTTCATATTCGTATTTCCTACGTCGATAACAAGTAACATTTTTTAATCCTTATCGTGATTTTACGTTATTATACCAAAAGCGCGCGCATTTTACAACTATTATTTTTCAAACATATATGATACGCGTTATAAATATAATTTTTATATGCAAAAAGTAAAATGGCTTTACGCCGCGTTTTTCGCGCTTTCGTTTGCGCTTATCGTGGAATGGACGGGAAGTTTCACCGTGCAAAGAAACCTTTCGTGGTTTTCAGGTCTTACTTTACCGGTGTTTTGGTTGGACGCGACGGCGTTCACGGCGTTGTACTCGGCCGCGACGGCACTCGAAGCGTACGTCGTGTCCGACGCGCTCGTCAAAGGCGCGGTAAATCCGACGTTCGGATTGTATGCGTCGGTCAAGTTTTCGTCCGCATTGTTCCTTGCGCTGTTTTTCGCGGCAAGAAATCCCCTGCTTGGACTTGTCACAATGACTGTCACTTTGGCGTTAATGTGGATTTTTTGTATTTTTATTCTGCGATCCCGCGCGGGGAAACTTGCAAAAGCCGTCGTTCCCGTCCTGTTTTTATGGTATTCGTATCTGTGGTCGCTGTCCTACGCCGTCGCGATTATAAATTAAAAAAAGGACGGCGCCGCCCGCCGTCCCGAAAAAATGGTGCTTTTATGTATTATTTGCACCCGCCGCCACCGCCGCATCCGCAGCAGCAACACAAAATCACAAGCCACGGCCAGAAGCCGTACGCTCCGCCGCCGCATCCGCAACCGTCGTTGCATCCGCCACAGCAGCAAAGAAGGATAAGAATCCATAACATACAGTCACAGCCCGAACCGCCGCCGAAAAAGTTTCCGTTCATAGCACAACCTCCCTTTCATACTCGATAACCGCAAGGATTATCTATACTTCACAATACGCAAACTTCATTTTTTTTGTTACATAAAACCCTTGCCCGTCGGCGTTTCGCTTGACTTTTTCTTAATATGTAAATAGAATATAAATAAACTTTTTTATGAGGTATGCGTTTATGGCAAATCTGACAATGGATAAACTCGTCGCGCTTGCGAAAAACCGCGGCTTCGTCTTCCCGGGAAGCGAAATTTACGGCGGTCTTGCAAACACCTGGGACTACGGTCCTTTGGGCGTCGAACTTAAAAACAATATCAAAAAAGCGTGGTGGAAAAAATTCATCACCGAAAGCGAATATAACGTAGGTCTTGACTGCGCGATTCTTATGAATCCGAAAGTCTGGGAAGCAAGCGGACATATCGGCGGTTTTTCCGACCCTCTTATGGACTGCAAAGCGTGCAAATCCCGTCATCGCGCCGACGACCTTATCGAAAACTGGAACGCCAAAAAAGGTATTACCCTTAACATCGCCGGCTGGACGAACGAACAAATGGAAGAATATATCAAGGAAAACAAAATCCCGTGCCCGATCTGCGGCAACTCCGACTTCACCGGCGTGAGAAAATTCAACCTTATGTTCAAGACTTTCCAGGGCGTCACGGAAGACACGACAAACACCGTGTACCTTCGTCCCGAAACCGCGCAAGGTATCTTCGTAAACTTCAAAAACGTGCAGCGCACCACAAGAGCGAAAGTGCCTTTCGGTATCGGACAAATCGGCAAGTCTTTCAGAAACGAAATTACCCCCGGCAACTTCATCTTCCGCGTCCGCGAGTTTGAACAGATGGAACTTGAATTCTTCTGCAAACCCGGCACCGACCTTGAATGGTTCGATTACTGGAAGGAACACTGCAAAAATTGGCTTTACGGCCTTGGAATCAAGGAAGAAAACCTGCGCCTGCGCGACCACGATAAGGAAGAACTTTGCTTTTACAGTCGCGCCACGACCGACTTCGAGTTCAAATTCCCGTTCGGCTGGGGCGAACTTTGGGGCGTTGCCGACCGCACCGACTACGACCTTAACTGCCATCAGCGCGTCAGCGGCGAAAATATGGACTATGTCGATCCCGTCACGAACGAAAGATATATTCCTTACGTTGTCGAGCCGTCGCTGGGCGTCGAGCGTATGTTCCTTGCCGTGCTTTCAAACGCCTATGACGAGGAAGAAGTCGACGGCGATACCCGCGTTGTTTTGCATTTGCATCACGCTCTCGCGCCGTATAAGGTTGCGGTGCTTCCTTTGCAAAAGAAACAACTTGGAGACAAAGCGACGGAAATTTACCGTATGCTTCAAAAGCACTTTTCCTGCACGTACGACGAAAGCGCAAGCATCGGCAAACGTTACCGCCGTCAGGACGAAATCGGCACGCCTTTCTGCGTGACGGTTGACTTCGACACCCTTGACGACGACACCGTAACCGTGCGTGAACGCGACAGCATGGCGCAAATCAGAATGCCTGTCGATAAACTTGTCGAATATCTGGAAAAAGAACTCGCTTACTAAGATAAAATGATAAAAGGCTCGGTTTACCGAGCCTTTTTGTATGATTAAAGATGTTATTCGGTCGTTTACTTAAACAAATCAGAAAAAGAAAAGGCTATACCAGCCAGCAACTTGCCGACGCTTTGCACGTCTCCCGCAGCACTTACAGCCGCTACGAAAACGACTTAAAGGACGTGGAGCCCGACATACTTTTGAGCCTTGCGAATTTTTACGACACCACGGTCGACGACTTCCTGCTCTGGAACGCGCTTATCAAGTCGCCCGATTATCCGATGAACGTCAACAAATTAAGACGACTTGGAAAATTAAAATAATTTTTCGACGATCATTTCTTTCAGTTTATTCACGCCGTCCCCGGTTTTTGCCGAAATCACGACGGCGTTTTTTTCGTCTGTGGAAAAGCCTGCGTTTTCGTCGGCTTTGTTATAAACCGTTATCATCGGCGTGTCGGTAACGCCCAGCGACGTAAGGACGTCTTTCACGACTTTTTCCTGTCTGTCAAGGTCATTTGAACTGCAATCCGCAACGTGCAGAATAAGGTCGGCGTACGTTGCTTCTTCCAGAGTGCTTCTAAAAGCGTCGACGAACTCGTGCGGGAGATTGTCGATGAAACCTACGGTGTCGGTCAGAAGATATTCCTTGCCGATATCGACGAAAATCTTGCGCGTCACGGGATCGAGCGTTGCGAAAAGTTTGTCTTCCGCCTTGACTCCCGCTTTCGTCAGAAGGTTCATCAGCGTGGACTTTCCGGCGTTTGTATATCCGACGATGGCAACAGTTTTTATGCCCGATTTTTTGCGGCGTTCACGGCGCAAATCCCTTTCTTTTTTCAGAATTTCAATGCGTTCCGACAGTTCGTAAATACTGCGCCGGATACGACGTCTGTCGGTTTCGAGTTTGGTTTCGCCGCTTCCTTTCGTCGCCGCGCCGCCGGAGCCCCCGCCGCCGATTCTCGACAATTCTTTGCCTTGTCCCAAAAGTTTCGGCAAAGTATATTTCATCATCGCGAGTTGCACTTGAAGTTTGCCCTCGTTCGAGGTTGCGTGCCGCGCGAAAATTTCAAGAATTAGCATCGGACGGTCGATGACCTTCGCGCCGACGTATTCTTCGATATTGTTCAGTTGACTTCCCGTGAGCATATTGTTGAAAATGACGAATTCCGCATTTTCCACCTGCACGAGGCGTTTGATTTCTTCAAGTTTGCCAAGCCCAGCGCAATAGCCCTTGTCGGGATTTTGTTTTTGGACAACCGCGCCTTTGACGTCAAGTCCCATCGTGTCGGCGAGTCGTTTCAGCTCCTCGATTTCGACGTCGAGGTCGCTGCCCGTGCCGACGTTTACAAGGATTGCCCCGCGCGTTTCGGGCGTATTGTCGACAACGTCGGGGATCACCGATTTTCTTTCGTATTCGGTGATTTTCGAAATCATATCGGCGTCGTCGATTTTTGCTGCGGACTTAAAATAAAACCTGTCGATTTTTTTGCCGTTGATAAAAGCGACTTCGACGTCGTTTACTCTTCCGTGCAACACGCCGACGGCAATCATTGCGTCAAGGCGCATCGACGTGAGCGCGGACGTGTCCATATCCGACAATTTTCCGCTCCCTTTCGGGTGAGTATGCACGCATCTCACGCCCTGAAACCGTTTGTCGCTGCGCTTCAACGAAAAATCTTCAAGCGATACCGTGCCGCTGTCGCCCACTCCCACCGCGACGACTTGTCCGTTTCTTGCGACGAACACGCAAATCTCGCGGTTGATTTTTTCGGTAATTTCGGCAATGGTCGAAAGAACCGTCCTGTCGATAAGAAGGTTTTTGTCGTACGCCCCGATAAGAGCGTCAAGCCGCGCAAGCACGGTTTGTTTTATTCCTTTCGTATTGCCGTAAACCATAATAAAATCCGTTAAGCCCTGGTGGAGTAGTTGGGGCTTTCTTTCGTAATCGTGATGTCGTGCGGATGGCTTTCGATAAGCGACGCGTTGGAAATTCTGACGAATTCCGCCGTGGTACGCAGTTCTTCGATGTTATGTTTTCCGCAGTAGCCCATACCGGAGCGGATACCGCCGACCATCTGATAAACGACGTCGGCAAGGCTTCCCCTGTAAGGTACGCGTCCCTCGACTCCTTCGGGCACGAGTTTTCTCGCGTCTTCGCTGTCCTGGAAGTATCTGTCTTTGCTGCCCGCCGCCATTGCGGAGATACTGCCCATTCCGCGATACACCTTGAAACTTCTTCCCTGGAACATTTCGATGTCGCCGGGGCTTTCCATAGTTCCCGCAAACAGACTGCCGATCATGACCGCCGCCGCGCCCGCGCCGATTGCTTTCACGATGTCGCCGCTGAATTTGATACCGCCGTCGGCGATGACTTTCTTGCCGTATTTGTCGGCAGTTTCGGCGCAGTCCATAACCGCCGTGATTTGCGGCACGCCGATACCCGCGATGACGCGCGTCGTACAGATACTGCCGGGGCCCATACCGACTTTTATGATGTCCGCGCCCGCTTCAATCAGGTCGCGCGTGGCTTCCGCCGTTGCGACGTTACCCGCGATGACGGGAAGGCAAGGGAATCTCTTTTTGATTTTTTTGACCGTTTCGATAACGATCGCGTTGTGTCCGTGCGCCGTATCGACGGCGATTACGTCGACTTTGTTTCTGACGAGTTCTTCAACCCTTTCCATCGTGTTGTTCGCGATGCCGACCGCCGCTCCCGCAAGCAGTCTGCCGCCCGCGTCCTTTGCGGAGTTGGGATACTGAATGGCTTTTTCGATGTCTTTGATGGTGATAAGCCCTTTCAGATTGAAATCGGCGTCGACGATGGGCAGTTTTTCGATGCGGTGCTCCCCGAGAATTTCTTTCGCCTCTTCAAGCGTGGTGCCGACGGGTGCGGTCACAAGGTTTTTCCACGTCATTATATTGCCGATGGGCTGGTTGTAATTTGTCTCGAATTTAAGATCGCGGTTGGTAAGAATACCCACGAGTTTCCCTTCTTTCGCGATGGGAACGCCGCTGATTCTGTACTTTGCCATAAGCGCGACCGCTTCGGTAACGAGGTTGTCCGGTCCAAGGTAAAACGGATCGGTAATGACGCCGTGTTCGCTGCGTTTTACACGGTCTACGTGCGCTGCCTGTTCTTCGATCGTCAGGTTTTTGTGAATGATACCGACGCCGCCTTCCCTTGCCATCGCGATTGCCATCTGGGATTCGGTAACGGTATCCATGCCCGCGCTCAGAAGCGGAATGTTAAGTTTAAGCCCTTTTGCAAGTTCCACCGACAAATCGACGTCTTTGGGAAGCACGTCGCTGCGCTTGGGGATAAGCAAAACGTCGTCAAAAGTTAAACCTTCCTTCAAAATTTTTGCCATTTGTACACCTCGTTAAAAATTATTTGCGGAAAAATTGTAAATTTTTCTTATGTTATAATATTTGGGATTAAAAGTCAACGGATTTTTTGATTTTGCCGTCCCGTTTTTTGAAAATTACGAAAACCGATAAAACGATTACGATAAGTATGCCCATTCCCGATACGACGGGATAATAATAATCGACGATATCCTCAAAAGAGAACAACGCCTGAATCGGAAGCGACAAAAGCGTGACGAAAATGACGCCCGCGGTTTTCTTTTTTTCGTCCGGCACTATTATTTCCGCCGCCGTTTCAAGCGCGGATACCATCGTCGTAAATACCGAAAGAAGTATCACTGCGCCCGCCGCGTATTTAAGCCCGACCTTGTCCGCCGCGGCATACACGGGCATTTCGCCGCCGCTCTTTTTCACGACAAGCGTGATAAGCGCAAGCATCGTCGCCATAACGACCGCAGTCGCGCACCCCGACGCCCAAATCGACTTTTTCGTCGCGGTTTTTCCAAGCCTTATCATCACGCCCATCGACAACATAACGTTCATCGCGGCGTACGTTATTCCGTTGAAAAAGTTGTATGCGCCGCTTGCTTTTTCTTTGTCGGAATATACGAAAATCACCACCGTGAGAAGAAGTATCACAGGTACCGCGACAGAGTTCAGCCCTTTCATAAACCTTAACCCGTTTGCAGCGATGAAACCCGCCGCGACAACCCACGCCACACTTGTGTATTTAATATCGAATATTTTCACAAAAAGGGTTTCAACACCCGAAAACATTGCTATAAAAGTGATATATGCACAAATGAACATACATACATCATAAAGTGCTTTTGCCTTATTCTGCAACATATGTTCATTGATTCTATCATTGAATTTTGCGCCGATTGCCAAAAAATACGCGTTAAAAAGTCCCAGTAAAATCCCCGAAAAAATCGGCACGGCAATGCTTGATCTTCCGAAATACAACAATACTTCCTGCCCCGTTGCAAACCCCGCGCCGATGACCGTCCCGATAAACACGGCGGCGCACTTCAATCCTTCTTTCATAAAATAACCCTATGCCTTGCGACACAGGGTTATGAATAAATAACATTATGAATACTCAGTTTTTCGTTTCGGCGGTTTCGGGATTTTCGCCGTTTTCCCCGATATGATTTATGTACTTGTAATAGGGATCGTCCGAAAAATCTTTTGCTTCCGTCATCTCCCCGCCGAGTTCTTCGACGGCGTTTCTTATCTCGACAAATTCCACGTAATTTATATCGACCTCGCTTGCGAAACTTTTGAGAATATCGATTGCGGCGGGATCGCCGTATCTTCCGAGAAGCCCCGCGTACGTCGGCACGTCTTCGGCGCGCTGCAACATTGTAACGAGCCAGTAAAACACGTCCTTTCTCCCCTTGAAGTTTGAAAGCACCTCAACGAGAATTCCCTGATTTTTTTCGGGCACGGAGTTTATGATTTCCAATATTTTTTCGGGCACGCAGTCGTCGCCGTCGGACAAATATTCGAAAGCGACCGTTTTCACTTCGTCGGGCATTTCGTCGTTTGTAAGGACGGAAATGAAAATATCTTCGACTTCTTCGTCGTCGATTTCTTTAAGTAAAAGCGCGGCAAGAAGTTTTGCGTCCTTGTTGTTTTCGTACAAAAGCCCGTTCAGGTATTCGGTTGCGCCTTCCGCGCGCACGACCTCGTCACAAATGGTGTCGGTAACTTCGATATTGTTTTCAAGGCATTTCGAAACGTAGTCGAAAATTTCGCCGTCTTCGCGAAGTTCCGCCGCGTACTCTTTCGGCGTTTTGCCGTCAAGGGTTTTGATCCTGACGTTTTCAAACCTGTTGAAAAGCATGCCGAGATCGTCTTCGAGAGCCTCATGCGAGGAATATTTTTCCTTATTTTTCCTTACGGCTTCCTGCACGTAAAGTTCAAACAATTTGTCAAGATTTTCAAATTTCATATTTTTCGTCAACCTCTTTCAATAATTCGACGTATTGTAGATACTTTTCGTCGATGACGGTCATGGGCGTCGAGCGTCTGACGCAGTGCGTGGACAAGTCGCACAAGGCGTCTTTCATCGCAACCATACTGTCAACCGAGTTCAACTCTTTCACAAGGTCTTTCGGGCTTAAGTCGCTCATTAAAAACCCCGATATTCTTTTCAACCTTTCGCTCAGCGCGTCCACGGCGGATTTCGGCTTTTTCTCCCGCATAATCACCTGCGAAAAAGCAAAATACGCGGCGGCTTTCACGACGTCGTTTATTCCTTTTTCCCAGCCGTAATCGCCCATTTTCACGATTTTCAGTTTTTCGTCGATATTCGCGACCGCAACCTCGCCCGGCATTGCGTCCGAAAGATAAACCGTCAGCGCAAGGGTTTTGAGATACGGCGACGCGTACGGCGAAATAAGCAGTTTTTCGTACATATCGAACATTTGCTTGGAAACGTACGTGGTAAGCCCCGTCATCAAGACGTACACGTTCTGCTCGTTCTCGTTAAGTAACACGTATTCGATATTTCTGTAAGCGTCCTTGTCGTATTTCAGGTAATTCATAAACCCGATGTTGTCCTGCATCTTCATTTTGAGATCGGACAAAATCCGCACGCGTTTAAGCATCACTTCCATATCGCCGTACGGTATAAGACCGTCTTCGCCGTCGTTGATTTTGTCAAGCAACAGACGGGCTTCGAAATTGTCGGGATACAGTCGGACGATTTCCAGAAAAGTCGCGCGGGCGGGCTTGATATATCCGCAGTTGTACTGCGCCTTTCCGTACAGAATCAAAAACTGCGGCTGATACGGAAAGTCGGGCAAAACGTTTTCGACGGCGTCAAGCACTCCTTCGTGGTCGAGCGCAAGACGGCACGCGTCAAGTTTCACCATATATTCCATCGTGTTTTTGGGTTTTTCGGTTTTGATTTCCGAAAACACTTTTTCGGCGTCCGTCTTTTCGTCAAGGAGTTTTAAGGCAATGAAATAATAACACTTCAACGAAAAGTCGTCGGGCAAGCCTTTTAGCGCGGTTTCGGCGGCGATTTTCATCGACTGCAACCGGTCAAGCGCAAGATAACACATCGCCTTGTTTTTCTCGGCAATGTAATAATATTTCCCGTTTTTCTCGTTTATGTTTTTGAGAAGGTCAAGTGACTCCTGCGGTTTCCCCGTTGAAAACAGTTTGAACGCGTCGGAAATAATCTGCTCGCACTCCGCCGACGGACGGGGATAAACCTGCTTGAATCCGATTTCGGTACGGCGTTTTTCGGGTTTGTCGTCTTCTTCGCCGTCGTCGAAGTTCAGAAGTTTTTCCATAAGTTCCGAAAACTTCATAAAGTCGGGATTCCCGCCAAGTCCTTCCAGGTCGTTTATCGTAAGGTTTTTCAGATTTTTCAGGTCTTTTTCTTTGACAAGGTTTTCGCCGCCCTTTTCTTTTCTAGATACGACAAGCCTTAGGTGCCGTTCAAACTCCTGCTCTTCTTCGTCGTCGGGGAAAAGTGTTTCGCCGTCTTCGGTCTGCACCGTCAGAAACTCCGAAAAGTCGTAATCGACGCCGTAAGTATCCTTGTAATATTTTGCAAGGCGGAACTTGCCGTTAACGAGCGCGTTCGAAATAATGCCCTTGATCGCGTCCTTCGACTTTGTTTTTGCATAGGCGGTCATATATGCGACGTTGCTTTCGTTGAAGGCGTTCATATCGGCGTAAATCCGTCCGATGAGAATGAGCGCGTCCTTGTTTTTTTCGTCGCGTTTAACGACTTCGAACAATAAGGTAAGTGCGTCGGCGAAGTTCTCGTCGGCGTAAAGATCGTTTGCGCGGTCTATCTTATATTCGATTGTGTCGTCAAACTTAATAACTTTTGCCATAGTATAAAATAACGCTTTTAAGCCTTTGAAAACAACGTATCAACGTCGTTTTTGGTGAAAACGTACTTTTTGTTGCAGAATTGACAAGTAAGTTCCAGCTGCCCGTTTTCACGCAGAATATCGTACGCCTCGTCGCGCCCCAAAGACACGACGACTTGTTCAAGCCGCGCCCTATTGCACGTGCATTCGTACGTCGGATACACGTCGGGAAGATAAAAAATATCGAAATGCGAAAAGTACCTGTCGATAATATCTTCGGGCGTCATTTCCTTGAACAGGTCGCTGACGCGCGTGAAATTCGTCAATATATCTTCCATCACCGTGATTGCGTTGTCGTCCGCCCCGGGAAGCGCGCTTACGAATATTCCGCCCGCCGACACGCACTCGTTATCCGCCGCAAGCACGCCAAGCGCCACCGCCGACGGCTGTTGTTCGGACACCGTGAAATAATACGCAAAATCGTTTGCGATTTCCCCGTCGACAATCGGGCATCTTCCCGAATACGGCTCTTTCAGTCCAAGGTCTTTTATGACGCTGATATAGCCGTTTTTGCCGACGCCGCCGCCCACGTCGAGTTTCCCTTTTCCGTTCAGCGGAAGTTCGACCGCGGGGTTTTCGACGTAGCCCCTGACCTTCGCGCCGTAATCGGACAGCACGACGATGCGACCGAGCGGGCCGCCGCCGTTAATCGTAATCGACAATTTTTGTTTGTCGTCTTTAAGTTCCGTCCCCATATACGCGCCGACGATAAGCGTCCTGCCGAGCGCAGCCGCCGCGGTACGGGAAAGAGAGTGAATTTTTATCGCTTTGTCGACAAGTTCCTTTGCGAAAATCACGCTGACGAGAATCGTCTTGTCGAACAGCATAAATCTTTTTATAACGTCCATTATTTTTTCGCAACGACGATAAGTCTGTTGCAACGCTCCGTAAATTTTTTGAATTTTTCGTTAAAAAACCGATAAGAAAAGCCCGCCGCCGTCAATGCGGATTCGACGTCTTTCGTTTTGTGTATATATTGCGATTCGCTTTCGTCAAAGCGGCGATACACGTCGCCGTCCCGCTCGAAAAAGGTCAGATCCATTTTTATTTTTTCGCCCTTTTTCGTGTTTTGCCAAAGATACGTCAGGTTTTCGTCGTCCTCGTAAAAAAGGTTATTTCCGAGCACGTTTTCAAGTTTATTGGCGGAACTCACGTCAAAAATAAAAATACCGCCGTCGTTCAACGCGGAGTATATTTCATTAAACGCCGCCGCCAGGTTTTTCCCCTTGACGTAATTGAATCCGTCGCAGACAGCCGTTACGAAATCGCACTTTTTTTCAAGGTGTAAATCGTTCAGGTCGGAAAAAACAAACGGCACGTCAAGGCGTGCTTTTCTTGCTTTTTCGGTCGCTTTTTCAAGCATTTCGGGCGAAACGTCGCCGCCGACGACCTTGAACCCGTTGCGTTTAAGGCGGATTGCCATTTCGCCGCTGCCGGACGCCAGATCGTATCCGAACCCGCCCCAAACGTCTTTCAGATTTTCAAGGGCGAACTTTTCGTACGCGTCGTAGTCAAAGTCGCCCATCAGATCGTCATAATACTTTGCAAGTATCTCGTACAATTATTTTTTTCCGCCTTTTGCCTTTTTTCCGTTCCGGTTTTCCGCGGGAGTGCCGTTTGCGTTTGCGACGGGTTTTTCGGTTTCCGCCGTTACGGGTGCCGTGACCGCGTTTTGTTTTGCCTTTTTATCTTTCTTCGACGACGGTTTTTGCTGCGTCATCATATAAAGCGGGGTAAGCACGTTATCGAGCGCCCATTGCGAAAACGCCGTGAACGTAAGCCCGTACAAAGTCGTGCCGAACATCATCATCACGACAAGCCAGATTATCGAGAAGAAGCTGCTCTTGACAAAGAACAACGCAATCGGCGCAAGGCATACAAGGAACAACGGCAGACCTATCGGCGCAAGTTTCACGCTGAAAAGGATTGAGTTTTTGACCTGTTTCAGGAAAGGTAAATCCACTTCCGCAATCATCGGCAGAAGTTGCATGTTGACGTAAAGCAGCAAAAACTCAACAAGGCACACGACGATTATCATCACCCAGTGTCCGGCGTTGAGCGCACCCATCACCTTCAATTTCAGGAAGAATACGAACGCGCTGCCGAGCGCAAGCACGAGAAGCGAATCGACAAGCATAACGATAAGGTATTTCCACCAATATTTTTTGACGCCTTTGAAGAAGGTTTTCGTGATTTTTTCAACCTTTTCGCCCCACATAAAGGCTTTCAGACAGTTGAACGCGCCCGCCATACCGATAAACGTAATCGTGATTGCGGGGACAAGCAGATAAAACACGATCTGCCACGCGTCGTATACGGCAATCTGCGCCTGTTGCAGGGTGTCCGCCCCGCCCGGGAACGCCATGCCGACGTTGCCCATAAAATCGAACTTCGACGTCGCAAGGCTCGTGAAATAATTACTGCACCAATAAAGCACGAAAAAGAGCGGGATCGCAAACAGCAAAAACCACGCGTTCACTCTCATAAGCGAGTTCATCTCGCCGCTCATCACCGCAAAAACCTGCTTCACGCGGCCCTTAGGATATACCCCCTTCGGTTCTTCCGCGCGGATTTCGGGCCCGAGCGAAAGTTTTTTATACAAAGGGCTTAATTCTTCCTTTTTGTTTTTATTGTTCGTTTTATTAGTTTTGTTCATTTTTTGCTCCGACATTTGTTGTCTTTCCATTTTACACTATAAAAAGAAATATATCAAGAATTTATCGCGGAGTTTTGTCGGCTTTTGACACGAATCGACGAAAAATAATACTATGTATATATCAGCATTTGACAAAGTCTCTTTCGTGTGTTACCATATTAAACTATTAAAGAGGTTATTCGAACCTTTCCGATTTTGGAGGTATCTATGAAAAAATATAACGTGGCGGTTGTCGGCGCAACGGGTATGGTCGGCAATAAATTCCTGGAAGTTTTAGCGGAAAGAAACCTTCCCGTCGAAAACTATTATCTTTACGCAAGCGCGAAAAGCGCCGGTAAGGTGATTGATTTCATGGGAAAACCGCACACCGTTATCGAACTCACGAAAGAAAACGTCGTCGATAAAAAAATCGACATCGCGTTGTTTTCCGCGGGCGCAAGCGTTTCAAGGGAATTCGCCCCGATTTTTGCAAGTATCGGCGCAACCGTCGTCGACAACAGCAGTTGCTGGCGTATGGACGAGAACGTTCCCCTTGTCGTGCCCGAGGTCAACCCCGAAGACGTCAGATGGAATAAAGGCATCATCGCCAACCCGAATTGCAGCACGATTCAGGCTATGGTGGCATTAAAACCCCTGCACGACAAATATACTATTAAAAGAGTGGTTTACAGCACTTATCAGGCGGTTTCCGGCGCGGGCGTTCAGGGCTACAACGACCTTAAAGACGGCATAAACGGCGTCCCTCCCAAAAAGTTCAATCACCAAATCTTTGCAAACTGCCTGCCGCAAATCGACGTGTTCTGCGACAACCACTACACCAAGGAAGAAATGAAAATGGTCAACGAAACGCGCAAAATTCTGCACGCGCCCGATATGCGAATCACCGCAACCACCGTCCGCGTCCCCGTTTTCCACGGCCATTCCGAAAGCATAAATATCGAGTTTGAGAAACCTTGCGACCTTAAAGGCGTGTTCGAATGCCTTGAAAACGCCCCGGGACTCGTCGTCATCGACGATATCGAAAACTGCAAGTACCCGATGCCCGTCGATATCGAGAATACCGACCCCGTTTACGTCGGTCGTATCCGCATCGACGACAGCGTCGACAGCGGCGTCAATATCTGGTGCGTCGCCGATAACATAAGAAAAGGCGCCGCAACCAACACGGTTCAGATTGCCGAATTGCTTATAAAGGATAATCTCGTTTAATTCACGATTTCACAAAAGTTTAATAACCCGAATCGGTAATAATCTTTTAAGAAGGTCAAGGCGAAAATGTCAATTTTCAAAGGTTGCGCTACCGCGCTTGTTACCCCGTTTTCCGATTCGGGCGTCGATTACGATTCTCTCGGGCGCCTCATCGATTTTCAGATTGAAAACGACGTGGGCGCTCTTGTTATACTCGGCACCACGGGCGAAGCCGCAACGATGTCGGAAGACGAAAAAATCGACGTCGTGAAGTTTTCGGTAAAAGCCGCGGACGGGCGCGTCCCCGTCATCGTCGGCAGCGGCTCGAACGACACGAAATCGGCTGTGCGACTTAGCCGACTTTTCTCGTCGCTCGGAGCGGACGCCCTGCTTGTCGTTACGCCGTTTTACAACAAATGCACGCAAAGCGGACTCGTCGCGCATTACTCGGAAATCGCAAATTCCGTCGATAAACCCGTTATCGTTTACAACGTGCCGGCGCGCACCGGCGTCAACGTTCTGCCGGAAACTTTCCGAAAACTTGCAAAAATTAAAAACGTCGTCGCCATCAAAGAAGCGGCGGGGGATCTTTCGCAAATGTCCGACACGATAATGCTGTCGGGCGACGCGGACGTCTTTTCGGGCGACGACAACCTTACCGTCCCAGCAATGTGCATGGGGGCATCGGGCGTTATCTCCGTCGCGGCGAATCTGTTCCCGAAATTCGTGTCAGATATGACAAAAGCCGCCCTTCTCGGCAACTACGACAAAGCGGCGAAAATGCAGTTGAAACTCAACCCGCTGATACACGGATTATTTTCGGAAGTCAACCCCATCCCCATAAAATACGCGCTCAATAAATCCGGGCTTTGCAAGAATATTCTGCGCTTGCCGCTCACAAAAATGTCAAAAGCGAATTCCGACAAATTAGACGTTTTAATTGATGATTTTTTGCGTTAAAGTATGATAAACGTCATATTAAACGGCGCGTGCGGCAGACTCGGCACAACGTTTCAAAAGGTTGCAAAAGAAACGACGGACGTAAATATCGTTGCCGGCGTCGACGTAAACCGCACGGGGATTTCAACGGGTTTTCCGCTGTATAAAAACATTAAAAACGTTGCCGTTCCCGCGGACGCAGTGGTCGATTTTTCAACGCCGACAGCACTTTCCGACGTGCTCGAATATTGCGTCGGGAATAACATGAAACTTCTTGTCGCAACGACGGGACACTCCGATATACAAAACGAAAAAATCGCGGCTGCCGCCAAAAAAATAGCCGTCTTCAAGACGGCGAATTTAAGCCACGGCGTGTACGTTTTGTCGCGCCTTGTCGCGCTCGCGGCGTCATTACTCGACGGGTTCGACGTCAACGTCACGGAAACCCACCACAAGAAAAAACTCGACGCCCCGTCCGGCACAGCCAAAATGCTCGCGGACGTTATAAAGTCGTCTTGCGTTGACGAAAACACGCCGGACGTTTCGATAAATTCGATTCGCGGCGGCACGGCAGTCGGTAAACACGAAATCTCGTTTTTCGGCAATTACGAAACCCTGACTCTCACCCACGAAGCCTGCTGCAAGGACGTTTACGCCGTCGGCGCTCTCCGCGCCCTTCGCTTCCTTATGACAAAAAAAGTCGGACTTTTTTCATCGTCCGACCTGTAAAAACTTTCTCAATTATCCATAATATTCTTCAAATAATTGTATGTTCCATTATAAAACTTGCGTAATCTTGTTTCGTCGCTATCATCTCCATTTGGAATGAAAATAGCCATACCTTGTCTTGCCCTTGTTAGTAAAACACGATAAGCGTTTTTAAGGTAATTTTTGTTATCATCTGAGTTTATATTTTGCCATTTTGTGCCGCTAAATTTGTTGTATGTCCAGCCATTTATATACCTAAAATCGGCATCCCAGGCAACTATTGTATAATCAAGCTCCAACCCCTGAATTTGAAATTCTGTTACAACATCTTCCAAATAATAGCTTGACCTAACGTCATCTTTGTCATTCAAAAACCAGTTTTCAACATCAATATCATTTTTAACATATATACCTTCTGGTTTTAATCTCAATGCACCGCTACTTGCCACTAAACCATATCTCGTTGTTCCTCTGCACTGATCTTTTACCCATGTTTTTGCCTCTTCTAAATCCCTTGTTAAAAGAATGGGATATTTGTTTTTTATTTTCTGATATAATGATTGCGCTGTTTGTAAATCATTGTCAAGAATAGCTTTTACAAATGCGGATACATCTGGCGTCCTAAATGACCGTATTGATGACGCTAAATGCAAATTTACATCCTGATTGATGTTTAAGTCTTCGATCATTTCCGCCCATTTTCTTCCTCTTGTGTATTCCGTATCGTTTAATTGTGGCGAAACAAAAACATCCCATTCTGAAAAAGACTTTCTCAATGAGTCAAACCATTCAGGAAGACCTGCTTCTCCTGTGTTTATCTCTTGTCCGCCACCGACCAAACAAATAACAACCGCCCAATCATTATGCCTGTTTAATGTACTTATTAAAAATTCTGGCTCGCTATAATCAAAATCCAAGACACCCTTTTTGGTTTTCATGAATTTTGAAATCATTTCTTTTGTCCACGCCCGTTGCGCCTCGTCAAAAATAGCAATCCTTTCAGGCGGAACATCATCATTTCCAACAAAACTATCCCTATATTTATGTATGATTTGAATAAAGGCACTTGTTTCTCGTAATGCTTCTCTTTTTGAGATTTTTTCTCCTTCCTCGCTTGCTTGTTTTACCTTATCACGCGCCAACGCTTCTTGCAAAACACTGACAAGGGGTTGGTTGCCTGATAAAAACACCGCATGTTCCCCTTGTCGTGCATTTGCATGTTCAATGGCAAGATTAAGCCCTACCAATGTTTTCCCTGCTCCGGGTACACCCGTCACAAAACATATGGATTTTCTTTTGTTATTCTTGCTATATGCGATTATTTCATCAATTGCACGCGTTGTTTCGCTCAGATTTTTTGCATCTGCGTCACTTCTTGTTATTTCTTCAACTTTGTGCCCATTATATAACGCCTGCGCTGCCTCGATTATTGTAGGTGTAGGAAGATATTCCGAGTTTTCCCACTGCTCGTAATTGAAACTGTTGCAACAATTTTTTTCATCTATTAACGCTATAGTTTCCCCGATATTGCCTCTATTACAAAAGAGCGGCTCTGCTATATTACCTTTTACTATGAAAGAGTTTTCAATTGTTTTTGCTTCTGTTGCAACAACAATAGGGATAATTATTTTGTCATGGCTTTCTTTTTGAAAATTTTGCAAATCAAGTGCATAGTCCAACACCTGTTCATTTGCGCCTTTTTTATACTCGGTCTCTCCGCACTTAAATTCAAGCAAATATACAACATTTTTATGCAAAAAAACAACATCCACTCTTTTGCAAATCCTCGGTATAGTATATTCAAATATAATACGCCCTTCATCAAAACGCGCAAATTCTTTCTGTAAAATATTTATCTCTTCTGACCATGTATTCTTCTGCAAAAGCGTTGTTTCAGAAAAACTATCGTTTTCGCAAATTATACCAAGTATCGTTTGTGGATTTTCGTGTAAAAATTGAAAAAGATCTGCCGAATAATAGCAACGTGAGTTCCTCATATTCCCTCCTCTTAATATAATAATGTTAGCACAAAACAAGTTTTATTACAATATAATAATTGTTCTACACCTTGTTATTTTTGCCTTTGCTTTAATTAAAGGATTTTTGCAAAATTGCCGCAATATGGTTGCCAAATCCGGCGAAATGTTGTATATTACACACGTTGGGCATTTCCCCGACGTAATCAGATTGGAGAGATATCGAAGAGGTCATAACGAGCCGCACTCGAAATGCGGTCGTCAGGAAACTGGCGCAAGGGTTCGAATCCCTTTCTCTCCGCCAACAAAACGGACAAGCATTTTCGCTTGTCCGTTTTGTTTTTCGGTACTTAATAAAAGGGATTCTGCACGTTGCGTTGCATCGTGCCGCCTGTGGCGTGAACCCTTGCGTCGCAAGGCTGGCGCTCCGCTTTTGCGAGTAAACTCGCCCGCTTCGCTATTACACGAACCCTTTCTCTCCGCCATAAAAAAACAAAGAAATTCTTATCTGCTTTTGCACAAGGCAAGTTACATTGATAATGTGGCTTATAAAACCGTCAAAGTCGGCGATAAAATCTATATTCCCAACAACTAAAAACTTACAAAAAGCCGAGAGAATAATTGTTCTCTCGGCTTTATTTAAAAAACCATAACACTAAAATTCACTTAATTCAAATAAAGAATGTATCGCTTTGAACAAGGGAATGAAATCGCTAAACACTTCTTTGTCTTGTAAAACCAAATCTTTCCACAAGGATTTCTTGTTTTTATCTTTAGCCTTATAATAATCTGTTCCGCAAATATTATTCAATTCATATCCTGTGTGCGTTTGAAGATATGCTACAGGAAGGAGTGTTTCAATTTCTACATAGTTAGCAAACATACCATCACCAGTCCATATCTTATCTTCTCCATTTTGACTGCGAGAGATCAAAGAATACAACCGTTCTGGAACTGGGAGCATTAGAGCATATATTGTTGTATCGTCTGGCACCTTTGTTTTCATTTTATAAAAACCAGTCGATAAGCTACCTAAAATACCATTTTTATCAAAACCTTCTTTAAGCAGATAGAATTTTTCAGAGCCTTCTTTATCATAATCAAAAAGACCGATTATTTTCATCCCTCTATATATTTCGGTAATTTTTGTATTTAGCAAACCCGCAATACCGTTGCAATCATGTCCACTAATGATTTCAAACTCAGCGTTATTTTTAAATTCAAAATCCATATTGGCTTCATCAAAATCAATTCCTTTTAGTTTCATCCAAGCAATCTTATATATTTGTGCGTAACTATCTTCAACTAAAAGTTTATACTTTTTATCTGAAGACTTTAATGCATCATACATCTTTTTGTACTGTTTGTTCTCGTTAAGCATCATTTGATAAACTTCTTCATACAGTGGATTCTCTCGTGGCAAAATCTCTATGCCTTCACCACTGGATAAATCAATAATTTTCGAACGCAGTGGCAAATGGTTTGATAATCCCATAGAAACAAACGGAGAGTGCGAACTTAAAATAAATTGAATGTTAGGAAACAAGTCAAACAACCGTGGAAGAATTTCTTTTTGCAGCTTAATATGCAAATGCTTGTCTACTTCGTCAATTATTACAATACCAGATATATCACTAAATTTACCCAAATTATCCGCTTGATGAAGTATTTCACCAAACATCGTAATAATGCAGGCTTCACCTGCCGATATATTAAAGATAGATGGATAATATGTCAAGCTCTGCCCATCTTGAGAGTCAAGCATAACAGATATCCTTTTGCCTGGATTTGAACGTTTTCCAATTCCCAATCTTAATGTGCCTTTTTTATTGTAAAGTGTTTGATTGATAATTGAATTAATCGAGTTGAAAATCCTTAAAAGTTCTGGCGTTGCATCAATGTCAATAGTCTTATCATTTCCAACAACGACTTTTTGTGTTTGCTTATAAATCTGCCAATCAAGTACGACATCCATCAACCAGTTAGCCAAATTAGGCAAATCTGTAATTACCTCTATCGGATTTGGCAAATAACCATTAAATTTCCCTTCATAATCAAATTTTAATGAGGATTTATAAACATCATTTAAATATCCAGGATACTCAAATCTATATGATGGGAAATATGTTGCAATACTTTGTTCAAATATTCCTTCTGCTTTCTGTTTATTCATATTTGAAGAAAAGAATTTGACATTATTTTGCTTTTCTAATTGTTCCGAGAAAGCAAAAAATGGTATTTTATTATCTATTACTATAGCTTTATCATAGCAGTCTTGAGTTGTGAGATTACGAATATCAACATAGTCTATTTGCTCACCATTTAGATTAAATCTAATATAAACAAAAGATGCTTCTTCAGGATTTAAATTATAAATGGCAGATGAAACTCGGTAAAACTTATTTTGTTTACCTTCAAATTCCTCCTGATAGTATTTGCGTGCTATTTCATAAAATGCATCTACAATATGAGATAATACCGTTGTTTTTCCACCACCATTAACAGCATTTAACATGATAATATCTTTATCCTTAAAATTCAATTCTAAATGCTTGAAAGGTGCCCTGTTATGAAAAATCATTTTTTCAATAAAAAATGCCATCGTTCCTCTCCTGTATTTTTATTTTTTTCTACTCGATATCGCAACGAATACTACAAATATTCATTTGGCGTTCTCGAAATTGCAATGTATAATTGGATAAATTTATCCCACTTAACACCCTTAACATGTTTCGTTCAAGTAGTCGGATACGCTTAGTAAACATGTCTAGACAATAACCTGAAGATTCCCAAGCATATCATTTTATTCAAATAACTATTCTTCGTTGAAATTCAAGTTAAGATAAATTTTTTTTGTTTTTTCGTTTGTATATTTAATCCACAATTCCTATTCCATGGGTTTTATCATTGATTCGATGAAGGCTTTTTCGGAATCGTCGAGATTGTACTTTTTGTAGAGTTGCTGATCGATTTCAGCAACAGCTTTTGACCAACCGATGTCAGACTTGTCGGTGAAATCTTGAAGAGGTCACCTTTTCAAAAAAACCATCAAAAACAGTATAACATAAAATTCCAAAAATCCATAGGTTTCACGATTTCTTTTTATACGTTTTGTCTTAATAATAAAGAAAATGCCGCCGGAAATAAAACAAGGGTGCGACGACTGCGCCACACCCTGAACAAATCTAAGCTATCAAACCATTAAACGTGAACTTGGAAAAGACGTTGATGACCATAAAACAAGCAATACCGAGTGTCTTTCCCAAATATTGTTCACATTCAAACGGTTATTTATAAAATATCACAATCGTTTTCAAAAGTCAAAGAATAGCACACACGAAACCTCGCCACGGAAGGAAAAATTTATTTGATTTTTCTTATTTCACTTTTCTTTTCTTATATCGTTCGTACATAGTTCGGATAACATATCATACATTTCGTTTCTCAGTTCGTTGAGATCCAAAACAATTCGTTTCCCTTTTGCATCATAAGAATAATAAAACCGCTTATCTAAGTCGATCGTTCTTAAATGCGGCGTTTCTAAAATTTGTTTTTTCTCGCCTTCCGGCGTGTCGGAACGCAGTATATTCATATCCCCGACGTTGTTAAATTTATAGTAGCGTTCATCAAAATGCGCACAACTGTTTCTAAATTTTTTATTCCCTACTAAGGGATATTTTGTTAAATCGATCCCAAAACTATCTCTGACTTTTTTTACTCGTTCCTCTGAGATTTGTTTCCTTCCAAAATAATCATTAAACAAAACGTTGTAAATGTTGCCCTGCGCTGTAAGTATGCTTTGCATGTGAAAAAAGTAAAATGTGTATTCGTCGTAATAGCCGCTATAATCCCTTTGATTAAACAAGGCATCCAAAGAAATAATAGCATATCGCAAATTTTCAATAACGGCGTTGACAAATAATATTGACTCGTTTTCTTTTGTAATCTCAATTCTTCTATTAAACATATTTTTCTCTCCGGGCAGTTAAAATTCCGGTTGAACGGCTTCCTGTGTACATTTTTATAACACATCTTGACAGAAAGATCAACAATAAAAATCAGTTGATTCCCGGCTCTTATTACATTCTTACTTCATTGCAAAAATCTGTATTATATCGCTTTTTTTATGACACGTGCTTAAACTATCACTGCTTAAATTTGTATTTTATTTACCGCAGCAAAGCAATATGGCTTGCCTATCGGCGGTTCTATCGGTCTCATAACTATGCCACCATGTGTGTTACGTTTGAATAAGCGGTCTTGATTCTGATAATCTTGCCGCCGTCGATAATGTCTTGTAAGATTATCTTTCCGCTATTAAATGAGAATAAATGAATATTGACTACATTAATCATTTCATTTATCTTCTCTCAAACTCTTGTAAATCTCGCTGACGAAGATACCGAGAACCTCTTTCTTCATTTCGTCGTTAGAAAGAAGCAACGAGAAGAAGTCCTGATTTTGCGAAAGTCCCTCGATCAGCGCGTCGTCGATACCGTCGAAATACGAAAACGCAAAGTCGCTTTCCGTGTTCGCCTTCGCACTCTCGCGCAGTTTTTCTGACTTCATCATCAAGTCTTTGATTTGAAGCATTGCCTTAATTACGACGTCGTTATCGTAGGTTTTGCCCGTTTTGCTGTTGATTTCGTCGATAATCTCCGAAAGACGTTTTACTTTGTCCTCGTTCAAATTAAAGTCGTCCGCCGTTGGCAGTTTTACGATCGGATCGGGCGTAACTTTGGTTGTTTTATGCTCTTCGCCTTTCTTCTGAATAAAGTTGTCCGCTTTAATCTTACCGGACAAATCGAAACCGCCGCCCGGCTGAGAGATATTCACGAACGAAACAAAATAAGTCAAAAACAGATACTTTTTATGCAGTTCCACATCCTCGAAACACGATACCTGTATCAGAAATTCGTAAAAACGGATAAAATGCCGCACGACCGCCATAATCTCGATTTGTTTCATCAATTCGTATTCTTTCAGCTTTTTCTCGGCGCGTTGCAGATAGAAACGCAACTGATTTTTATCCTTTGCTTCGATAATCTTTTTGTAGATTATCTCTGCCGCCATATTCACGTCGTAAGGATCTAAAATCATATACCCGTCGAGTTTCGCTTCCAAATCGTATACCGCCGTCGGCGTAACCGAATTTGCAAGCAACGTCGTGGTATAATACGGCGCGAACGCTTTGACAATATCGTCGTATGTATTCACGAAATCGAGAACAAACGTCTTTTTCTCAAACGGCGGACAGATACGGTTCAGGCGCGACAACGTCTGCACCGCGTTCACACCGCGCAACTTCTTCAAAACGTACATTGCGCACAGTTTCGGTTGGTCGAAGCCCGTCTGATACTTGTTCGCCACAAGCAAAACGTTGTAATCGTCCGAATCAAACTTCTTCGGCAGTTTATCTTCCGAAAAGCCGTTCATAAGCGTTTCCGTGTATTCCGTTTCGTCGTCGGGCAGTTTCACTTTTCCCGAAAATGCCACAAGCGCGTGAATACCCGCGTAGCCCTTTTTCGTAACGTAATCTTCAAACGCCTGACGGTACTTCACCGCACTTGCGCGGGAAGCCGTAACAACCATCGCCTTTGCCATTCCGCCGAGTTCAGATAAAACAGTCGTGCGGAAATGTTCGACAATCACTTCCACCCTTTGCGCGATATTCGTTTCGTGCAGTTCCACAAACCGCGCGATTTGCTTTTTGGCTTCCGCCGTCTTATACTTCGGATCTTCCGAAATCTCTTTGTTCAGCCGATAATACGTATTGTATTCGGTAAAGTTGGCAAGCACGTCTAAAATAAAACCTTCTTCTATCGCCTGTTTCATTGAATACAAGTGGAAGGCTTCTTTCTGCCCTTTTGCGTTCAATCTGCCGAACAAGTCGAGAGTGGTCGCTTTCGGTGTTGCGGTAAAGGCAAACATAGAAACGTTCTTTTGTTTTCCGTTGCGACGGATTTCGTCCGCAATCATATCCTGCGTATCGATAACGCCCTCTTCAAAATCCACTTCGCCCGCGCCGAGCGTCATCGTGATTGCCGCCATATCTTTGCCGGCGGTGGAAGAATGTGCTTCGTCGATAATCACGGCAAACGTCTTGTTTTTCAGGTTCTTTACCGTGTCCACGATATACGGGAATTTCTGTATCGTCGTGCCGATAATCTTGATATTGCTTTGAAGCGCGAGAGCAAGGTCTGCCGACGAACATTTATCGTCCATAACCTTGATAAGCCCCGTCTTGTGTTCGATTCCGCGCACCGCGTCCTGCAACTGCCTGTCCACCACCACGCGGTCGGTGCAGATGATGATATTATCAAAAACGATCTTGTTCTCTTCGTCGTGAAGTGAAGAAAGTCTATGTGCAAGCCACGCAATGGAATTCGTCTTGCCCGAACCTGCGCTGTGCTGTATCAGATAGTTTTGCGAAGTGCGATTGACTTCCACGTCCGCTATCGTTTTGCGGATAACGTCAAATTGATGATAGCGCGGGAAAATTACCTTTTCTTTTACCGTGGTTTTGCCCGTTACTTCGTCCGTTTCTTCCTTGCGCTCGATAAAGATAAACTCCGAGATAAGGTCTAACACCGTATCTTTTTTGAGTATATCTTCCCACATATAATAGACGGAATATTTGTCAGGATAAACGGGATTGCCCTTGCCCGCGTCAATTCCCGTGCCGCTACCCATATTGAACGGCAGAAAGAACGTGCCGTCGTTTGCAAGGCGCGTCGTCATATACACTTCCTGCAAGTCCATCGCAAAGTTGACAATACACCCCGCCTTGAAATAGAACAACCGCGTTTTCGGGTTTCTTTGCGTGCGGTATTGCAAAATCGCATCCTGATAACTCTGCCCCGCAAAATTGCATTTGAGTTCAAACGACATAATCGCAAAGCCGTTCAGGAAAACTACAAGGTCGATTCTCTCGGTATCGCTCGCCCATACCTCTTCCATTACGGAAAAGATATTTTTATTGTATTTTGCAAGCAAGTCTTTGTTGAAAGTCGTTGCGGGCTTGGTGTACATAAGGTCTAACTTATACCCCGCGATTTCCACGCCGTGTTTTAATACGGATAACAGACTGCTTTTCGCTTTCGTGATTTCGGTATTGATAAAGCTGACCACCGTATCTTCGGTAACGTCTTTATACACCTTGCGGATCTGCGCCATCACATCAGGCTGTGTATCGTCAAGAAACTTAAACAGCATTTCGCGGTCGATAGCAAACTTACGGTCGAACTTCACGTTTTTCCGCTCTATGTAGCCGTTTTCAGCAACGAGTTTATCTATGATAAACCGCTGATATTCTTTTTCGGATAAGATATTATTCATTATTTTTCTCCACCCGTTCTAAAATTTTCTCTAACATGGAAGTCCATTTGTACTAAATTATAATTAAAGAAATCAAACAATTCTTTATTCTTTTCGTAATAATTTTCTGTTGCTTGGCATATTAAGCCACATAGATAACGCAAATTGATACTATACTTTATATACTTATCACTCTTATTACTTTCTTTATCATTGGATACCTCCACCTTATTTATAATCGTAGAAGATGAACCTTCCTTTTCTCTCCATATTAACTCAAAATAGTCAATATACGATTCATCTTTGTCTACCCCGGGATTTCCCTCATGCAAAACTGAACACCGCAACAAATAAAGTAGTTCACCGCTTAAATACGGCTTAGCACTACACTTGTCGGCAAATAATCCGGATTGTTTGATATGTTCGTTGGACCATTTTATATAACGTTGTTTTGTTGATTTTTCATTAGGGTATTTTGCCTTTCCACATATATCCGGCAGTGTTAGCGCAGTCGTTAGTGCAGCCATATAGCAACCGTTTTCCAAGCAAACAATGATTTCATGGATCAATTCATCTACCATTATACACACTCCCTTTTGCCCGTAACATATTCGTAAATGAGCGATTTTTTGTAGCCGTCAAGCGTTTCGATTTGCGATTTTTTATCCGCGATAATCTGCTCAATTTCGGCGCATTTGTTATCGAGATAATCGGCTATTTCCTGCTGTTCGTCAAGGGGTGGTAAAAGTATAATAGTGTTGTTCAAGGCTTCGGAAGGTAAATCCCATTGTCCTTCTCTTATCCCTCCCGATAATCGCCTAAATTCTGTTGCATAGGTTTTGTTTCTCATTAGATAATGGAAATACCTTTTGTTTATTAAATCATCTGAAAATTCATAGACAAAATATGCCGGACTGACTATACCTTCATAGTCAGATACAGCAACAGAACCTTGCCACGCCTTCATTTTATTTACGACAAAATCGCCTACTCGAACATATCTATAATCCGAAACATCCTCCGATGTAACATTATGATTGTCATCACGGCTATCTTTTGGCACAATACCATATTCCCGATATAAAGATAAAACTTGTTTATCTATTTGATTTTTTATACCTCGTTGCCGCAAATGAAATTTTAATTTATCTGCTTTCCAATGCAATGGAATAAGTGGCATCCACCCTGCACCGCTGTCTTTCATCGGGGCGGACGGGTTCAGACCGTGGGTAACGGCTTCGGTAATGACGGAACGCTTATATTGTTCAAGCGTATCAATCTGTGCCTGAATATCCGCTTTCAATCCGTCAATCTTCCCGCACTCTCTATCCAAAAACTCCGCAATCCTCTGTTGCTCTGTGTCAGACGGCGAATAAACCATCAGTTTTGCAAACTCGTCGTAGTTCAATCCTTGCCTTACTCCATTCCCCATATTGTAAAAAACTTTTAGAATGTCGTATGTGTGTAACAAGTAATGATAAAAGCGACTGTTAATTCCGTTTTTCGGCTTTAACGCTATGTATGCAGACGTGATAATTCCACGTTCTTTTGAAAGCCCGGTTCGCAAACTGCGTTTGTCGTTTTGCAAATCCGTCGGACGAATAATTATATCGCCCTCTTCTACAATGTTATAACCGTTATAGTTGCTTGGCAGTAAACCCTCACTCGTGTTTATATCTTTGCGTATTACCTTTCCATAACTCAAAGATAAAAGATTATTTTCCGCTCCAAAAATGTTTTTGTTCTTTCTCTCCGAATAAAAACAATACAAAGGCATTATTGTCCACTCTTTGGGTATCTCTCCTACCCAAGATATTCCGCTGTCTTTCATTTCTTGCATTTTTCTTGCTCCCCTCCATATAGAATAACAAGTCGGCACAGTTCTTTGCAATCATCCGGATTTACAATTGGTTGACCAAAAAATCTACGGATTTCGTTGTAGGAAAAATATTGTTTTTTCAAAGAATAAATCATTTCGTTAAACGTCCATGAAAACTCAGCAAGATGACTGTCGCTCCATTGATACAGACGAATGAACTCTTCGGGCGGATTGTTTCTATCTACTCCTAAAAACTTCTCCAAATAATCGTAGTACGGCATAGCATACTGCTTTTCGTCCGATGAAAGATTTTTGTATGTTTCGGAACTCCTGTTTTGGTTTGCTACAATCTCGTCCGCATTCAGAAAAGTAGGCGAAATAATTTTGCGGATATATAAAGCCAACAGCACAAAGAACACATACTGTGGATTCAATTTCTGCCAACCGAAGTCATTACATACGTTCGTTACACATTCAAAGTAACGGGTAAGTTCTCTGTTATCTGCCTTATCCAACGCCTTTTCACTACCATAAAGCAAGCATTGATAAGCCAACTTTACAGGAGTCTCCACATCGCTTGCCGGGATTTGAATTTTTTCAAAACTCTTGATATACTCCTCAAACAAGTTTTTCAGATACTCATTCGCCGAAGTGTCAAGCCGGAACGTGAAGTTGAAGAATTTGCGCAGGTATTCATATCCGTCGATGCCGTAAATGGTTTTGACGGTTTCGGCAACGCAAATCTGATTCATTGTTAAGATAACGGCGCAGTTCTTCACGTCAAACAAATGATGAAGCCGCTCTAAAATTTTGAGTTGTTCATCAGGCAGACAACGGTCAATTTCATCAACAAGAATGACAAGTTTGGTTTGCTTTTCTCGATATTCTCCCGCTTGCGTTATCTCGCTCAATATCTCCTTTGTTGCCTTTAACAGCTTTTGATATGACTTAAAATCACCCAAAGCCGCCGTGTCGATGGGATTATGAAAATCCTTGATAATGGTCTTTATTCCCTCAATAACAGCTTTCAGTTTTTCAATCTTCGTAGACAGTTTAGCCAACGTATTAACGCCTGTTTTTGCGGCTTTCTTTACCTTTTCTTCGGTTCTTTCCACCAAATACAGTTTCTCTTCTATCCCATCAATCACACAAGACAGAATAGCGATAAGCGGATCAGAATAAAAAGTATTTTCCCAAGCATCGTATTTAATAATGATATACTCCTGCTTTTTGGAAAGTTTCTCTTCAATCAATCCCAAAACAAAAGATTTTCCGCTTCCCCACGCGCCGTTGATTGCCAAACAAAAGTTCTTGTCCTTTTTCAACGAGCCGACCAAACCGCAAATCTTATCTACAATTTCCTCTCTTCCAATTTTATCTTGCAAAGCCATTATTCTTCTCCTTTTACAGCGAATAACGCTTTGATTCTTTCGCTCACGCTCTTTTCAAGCGTTAGGAATTTTTCTTCCAACACTTCGCTCTTTTCAGGCTCAGTGTACTTATAGAAATATCTTGTAAACGGTATTTCCGCGCCGATTTTTATCACGGGCTTTTTCGCGCCGAGATTTTCTTCCCAAAACCATTTCGCGTCAGGAACGTAAGGCAACACTTCACGCGCCATATACGTTTCTATATCCTCGGTATATTTCACAATTTCGGTGTCGCGCGTTTCTTTGTCGTAAATAATATTGCCTTTTTTATCGCGCTGAATTTCCGCCGTTTTGTCCATCTCGGAAAGCCCGTCCGCGATACGTTCTGTCAGTTTTTTATCGCACGACAAAATTCCCGAAAGGTACTTGATAAAACTTTCCGGTTCTTTATACACCTTTTCCGAGATATGCTCTTTCAGCGTTTGCAGAATGTCCTCATATAACGGCTTTCTTTCAAGCATTTCTTCGTATTTTTTCTTATCTTTATCGGCAAGCGCAACACCCTGACTTTCATAGTCGGCAATCTTCGCTTCGTCGTAAACACCTGAAAGCGCGCCTTTCATCAGCATTTGTTCGATACGCTCTTCCGTAATGGCGTAACTGCGTTGAAGCGGTTGCATAACGGCATATTCCTTGTAAAGGAACTCCGTGTTATCGTAAATCTTGCAAAGGTCGCTCGGCACGAAGTCGGCGTAAAGGTGCGTAATTCTCTTTCTGTCCTCTCTCGTGATTTCATTTTTCTTGTTGCCGACTGCTTTACGCAGTTTATGGTAAATCTCGGCGGCGTTGATGAGTTGTATTTTGCCTTTGCGTTCTTTGCGCTTATTTTTCGAGAGAATCCAAACGTACGTCTGAATGCCCGTATTGTAAAACAAGTCGGTCGGTAGAGCGATAATCGCTTCAATAAGGTCGCTTTCCAAAAGCCAACGGCGAATCTGACTTTCGCCCGAAGCGGTATCGCCGTTAAACAGCGGTGAGCCGTTTTCGATAATCGCCGCTCTGCCGCAGAAGTCGTCCATTTTATCCACGGCGGACTGCAAGAAAATCATTTGCGAGTCGCCACCGCTCGGAAGTCCGTGTCCCCATCTGCCCGTTTCGCCTTTTGCGTATTCTTTCCTAACTGCGTCTTCCTGTCCGTCCTTTGCGTCTTTACCCGACCACGGCGTGCCGAACGGCGGGTTTTCGATGACGAAACGCATTTTCGTATCGGCAAAGCAATCGGTTTTGAACGTATCGACGTGACGGAAATTATCCGAGTCCTGATTTTTAATGAGCATTTCGGCAAGCCCTACCGCGTAAGACTGTCCCATAAATTCCTGTCCGAACAGTTTGACTTCCGCCGTAGGATTATAGTGTTTTATGTAGGTATACGCCGTGGAAAGCATACCGCCCGTTCCGCAGGCTTGGTCGAGAACGGTAATAACCTTGTGGCTGTCGAAAATATCGTCGCAACCTTCCGCCATTAAAATTTCTACGAGCAATTTGATAATATCTCTGCCCGTGTAAAATTGTCCGGCGTCCACGTTCTGATAAAATCTGCCGATCAGGTTTTCAAAAATATATCCCATCTTGATACTGTCGTAAGTTTTTATGGATAGGTCAAGCACGGAAAACGCCTCGACAACGGAATACAGACAGCCGTCCTTTTCCATTTTGTCGATATGCTTGTCCATTTCAAGTTCGGCAAAAATGTCCTTTACGTTAGCCGAAAAACCGCTGATATAATTTTTGAAGTTCGCCGCAATATGCTTGGAATCGTTGCAGAGTTCTTTTAAGTCGTACTCGCTCGTGTTATAGAACGAAAACCCCGCGATTTTGCAAAGTGCTTTCGACGGGTAATTCGGGTTTGACTGATAGGCTTTTAACACCGCCTGCTTTGTGGCTTCAAGCGCACACTCAAAACGGCGCAGAATCGTCATAGGAATTACGACGTCGCCGTATTTATCGGGCATATACGAGCCGCGCAACTTGTTGGCGATGCTCCATATAAAATTCGCTTCCTGCGTGATGTCTATCGGGTTATCGTCCCACATCGTATCAAGTATCTTGTTTTCGCTCATTTGTAAAATTCTCCTGATAATTTTTCCACTTTAAATTGCTGTTTTAAATATAAACGAAGGATTGTGGCGCGGCTTTAATGCCGTATTCTAATAAAGTTTTAGGCTCATCATAAACTTTAATTTTGCCTAGTTTATAAGCGTAAGCTATTTCTTTTCCCTCAAAATACTCATCGAAAAATTCTTTGCTGATGCCCGATTCTTCCTTTGTAAATGCCCACAATTCTTCAGGCGAATACATTAAAACGTCTATTATTTCTGCTTCGGCAACAATTCTTTTTACGGGAGTAGTCTCGTAAATGATGATGGAAGAAATATCTTGTTTGGCCGCAATTTTTCTATATTCGTACTTCTTGATACCTTTAATAATATTTTGTACATGCTCCGGGTTGATGGATATTAATATTTTCTTTTTCATTTTTGTTCCTCCATTCCTAATTTATAAATCGTTTCAAATTGTTCTTGGGTTATAAACGTAAACGGGCGCGGTCCTGAATACTTATCTAAAACACCGTAATCTCTTAATTCGTTTAATGTAACGTCTTCATTTGAAATTCCTCTTATCTTATAATATCAAGTATAATATGACAATATCTTGTCAAGTATTGCCAAACGACTTAAATAGTTTTTCCACCAAGTTTAGCTGCTCTGCTGTCAACACAGTATCACCTATACTTTTTATTCTTTCCCCTAACTCATAATTATTTAAAATAACTTGACAGACCTCCGGGGTTGGAACTTTTCGCACAATACAAAAGAGTCTATCCATTTCGGTTTTTTCTTTTTCCTCGGGTTTTAATTCTTTCAATATTCTCTCATATACTTCTGCCGTCGGCGCATTTATTCCTTTTTCGATATAAGTCATATTAGAAGGAGACAATCCGATATTTTCAGCAAATTTACGCAAAGAGAGTCCTTTTTTGACACGCAATTTAGAAATTAACTTACCCAAAGCATCTTTTTCCTTGCTTTGGTTGTTAAAGCTTTTCTTTGCCATAAAGACCTCCTTGTTTTGTTCTATGTTCTATAACACATAACAACTATAGCACAAATTAACGGCAAAGTCAATAATTATACGTTGAATGATTGCCAACGATTTTAAATAGACACAAGGGCTTTTATAACAATAGAAATTAAATAAGGTTTATAAACAACACCAAATGGAAGGCAGATTTGCAATCTACAACAGTAGAAATTAAATAAGGTTTATAAACTGTAAAATGAACGAAGAAAAATATCTATCTACAACAGTAGAAATTAAATAAGGTTTATAAACTGTAAAATGAACGAAGAAAAATATCTATCTACAGCAGTAGAAATTAAATAAGGTTTATAAACCGTTTATGCTCGACGTAATACGAAAGATCTACAACAGTAGAAATTAAATGAGGTTTATAAACTCACAAGCGACGTAATCACAATGGGATCTACAACAGTAGAAATTAAATAAGGTTTATAAACCTGTCCGCAATGTGGACATTCATCACATCTACAACAGTAGAAATTAAATAGGGTTTATAAACGTTATATGAAAGGATTTGGCGAGGATCATCTACAACAGTAGAAATTTAATAAGGTTTATAAACTACAGAAATTATGAAAGCGATAATTATCTACAGCAGTAGAAATTTAATAAGGTTTATAAACTATTCCTGTCCCGAACTTTATGTCAAGTATCTACAACAGTAGAAATTAAATAAGGTTTATAAACCGCGCTTTTCCAGCGTGTCAAGCGCGATCTACAACAGTAGAAATTAATAAGGTTTATAAACGTTATACTTATAACCCGAACTATGACGATCTACAACAGTAGAAATTAAATAAGGTTTATAAACCCTGATATACAATATATAGTTTTGATTGAACAACCATAAACAAGGTATGGTTTATCGGTTCAATTTCTACGTCAATTATACCAAAAAAGACTCGGGTTTGCAAGTATTCTCACACAATCAAATCGTCGTCTTCATGGGAGTCATAACCGTATTTTTTAATTTCGCACGAATTTGACAAATTGAATATATAGACGCTGTCGGAATCGTCAAACATCTTTAAAAATTTGTTTTCGATATGACATTTTTATTATTTTTCGCCTCGTCTACCGTTTTATGAACCTTTGTACCGTTCAATTGTTTTTCGCTCTGATACAACCTTCTGTCCTGCTGTCCGTATATGTTGTGAAAATATATGGATGCAGGACAAAAGATAAAGTCGTTCAGATTTGAAATGATAATCGGGTTTTCCATTATGCCTTTTGAACGAATTCAAGCCACGTCTTGTTGTCGATTGCAAGACTTGTCTTTTTGAAACTTTCTTCGTCCGCTTCTTTTATCTTCCCGATTGCCCACATTGCCTTTTTGGCAATATGATACGCTCCGTTTGCGTCCGCGTCGCAAGGCAAACTGCCGTCCGAATTGCGACTGTCAAAGAACTTCCCTTCCGCATTAACGACGGGCGACAAAATATAGTCGTCAACATCGTCGGAGTTTCTCAACTGCATCGTATACGACAAAAGTTTATATAACCTGACGAAAAAGTCTTTGTCGTCAACGTTCATAATCTGTCGTTTGACGTCGCCGCGACAATCCACGTTATAGTCGTCAAACAGTTTCTTAAATGCCGGCGTTAATGCGATCTTCTCTTTATCCCACTTGCCGAACGAATTTCGTACGGTGATTATTCGTTCGCCGTTTGAATAAGCCGTCCATTCGTTTTTATGATCGATATTTATACCGAAATCGTCATATCTGAATGTAAAACCGAACATATCCTTGTTTTCATCGTAAAAAATATCTTCAAATTTATCGAAAAATTCTTTTGATTTTTCTTTGCTCTGATATTTTAACGGAAGCATGTTTACAAACCCGGTCGTCGGATCGATCTTACTGGTATTCCATGCTCTGACATAGAAAATAAACCCGTTTTGTTTTTCGTTTTCATTATACTTTTTATTGGTCAGCTGGTATGCCCTGAACAAACCTCCGTCGGAATGCGGCGACGCGTTCTTGTTTACGATATAACTCATTTTGTCGACAAGTGCTTTTTCGAATTTCTGATATACCTGTCGCTCGAATTTTTCTCGTCCGTGCTTGAACCCGACGTTTAAGTCTTCCATTGCGACAATCGCGTCGTATTTTACGACAAGGTCGCAAATTTTCTTTACGACATAACTTAAATATCCTTGCTTCAAGTCTTTGATATTGTCGATTGTATTCCAGTTTTTTCTGGACGCGTCACGCTCGCGCTCCCGCGTTTCGAGCATTTTGTGGAAATCTATCGACACGTCGTTACCGCTTGACAAATTGTTCATCGAGAATTGCTCGACAATCTTTCCTTTTCCGTCGATAACACTGATGTAAATTAAGTTTCTTTCGCCCCGATCAATGCCGATTACGTAGTTGTCGTCACTTTCGCGCAACGATTGCCTTACGAGATCGTTTATTCTTTCGATTCCTCTTTCCTTAAAATTAAGCGTCACCGGACAATGCAGCGTGTATTGATCTTTCGTATATCGCTTATCTTTTATGAGGTCGTATTCAAATGTGCTTGTTTCTTTTTTCGCATTATCGGTGCGGAATTCATACGTTTTGTTTTTTATCGGCACGTTTTTCGGATGCGTCGGCTTGTCGTAATTCAAACTCGCACGTCTGAAAAACAACTCGCCGCCGCCGTTAAGCGCATAAACCTTTTCTTTTATGTTTTCAGGATCAAATATTCCCTCGAAATACATCGTATGCAAATTCTTTTTGCCCTTGCTGTACGGAGAAAAGTCTTTATTATCAAACTTGAATAAGTACAGTTTCCCGTCGTTTACCAAGTCTTTGACGTAGCTTTCGGGTATATCCGTGAATGAAATCTTATATCCCTGCTCTTTTACTTCGTTATAAAATTGCCCTATGTTTTTATACTCGCTCGTTTCTTTGAACTTAAACCCGAACGTCTTCCAGTCTTCGTTCTTACTTATACATTCTTTATAAAAATCAATCAACCTATGACAATCGTCAATATTAAAGCCGTCACCGGTTTTAAACGTCCCGTTTTCACGTATTCTGAGTATTTCCCGATCTGGATTATAAAAACCGATATTTTTTGCGCTGAAAACCACTTTGGGTAACATCTTCTCGGGTCCGGGTAATAATTTATAAATCATTTTCTTGAAACACGGCTCGCCCTGACCTTTTTCGGGTACGTCTTTAATCAATACGTTTTTGTGGTTTTTGTCCAGAATGCCGAGATAATAATTATTACCTTTGAGCAATAAAACCGTAAGGTAATCCTTTTCTTTGTTTGCGTCCCATCCGTCCAGAAGCTGACTGTTGTCAAAGTTTATTTTGATTTTGTCTTCGGAATACGGCTTTTTCGTCAAATAGTTCCTGCATTTATTGTAAAGCGGTATAATTTCGGCAATTTGTCCGTAATAATTCGCAAATTCGCCGTAAAACGTCGTATCGCCGTCGGTGCCGTCATAGCAAAACATCTCGGCAAACCTTTTGAATTCCTGTACCGCGTCCAAAAACGTTTTGATTATTTCGGTTTTTTCGTCGTCCTGATAAAGCTTTACCTTCCCTTCTCGCGCATTTATTACCTTATCACTCATATTCCCATATGCGCATGCGACACTATCGCAAAGTTCGACCGCACGTTTTTGAACGTAGTCGGCAATTTTTTCTTCTTTTCCCGAATATGCCTGCAACGTGTCAACAGAATAGCTTTCGATCTTGTTTAAAAACGCTTTGCGTTTTTCCTCATAATTGTCGAGGTTTTTCCCGTTGAACGGATTGAGTTTCTCATATTCCGCATTTATGCCGTCAATCAAAACGCTCCAATTCCCGAAAACGTCGTTTGAAACCTTGTTTATAAATTTTGCGTCGATAAAAACGTTATGCAAATCACAGTCATCGATGTGTGAAAAAACGTCGCGCATTTCCTGTATCGCCTTTTCTACGCTTAAACCGGTCTCTTCGTTTACCATCGAATAAAACTTTTTAAGCGATAAAAGCAATTCGGAATCGTCGTTGAATTTTGCGGGCAAAAACGACAACGAGTAACTGTCGCTTAAAATCTGTTTTTTGAGTTTTGCGAGCGACGGAAGTTTTTTGTCGTGCGTCTGGTTATACAAGTTGACGTACTCGTTGACACCTTTGATTTTCGTCCCATCTTCCTTCGTATAGCCGCCTATAATCTGATTGTAAACGTCTATGCCGTTTTGCGTGAGCGTTTTATTGTAATACTCGACGTTCAATATATCTTTTACATTTCCGATTGAGAGTATCTCTCCAAGTTCATTATTAAGCGTTTCTGCAACATCTTCGTCAAGTCCCTCGAATATTTTTACTCCCTTTTTGCAGTTGTACAAAAATGCAGGCAAATTTTCTTCAATCAATCTGAATGCAATCGTCCCGTGTTTCAGTTCCGCAGCGTATAAGTTTTGTCTGTTTTCGTTGAATCCCGTGAAATAGGTCGTAAACCCCTTGAATCTCTTCGCAATATCTTTTTCTTCGTCTTCGATAAATTCGGCAGCAGGGATTAGTTTTTCGACCAGTTCTTTTTTATCGAGTAATTTAAACTCGTCTTGTTTCGAAAAACAAGTCGCCAACTCCTTGCACATTTTCTTTTTGATTTCTTCAAGTTTTTTGCCGTCATCATCGGCCGATTGCGAATAAAACGCCTCGGCATAGTCTTGCAATAAATCGAATTTGAAACCTTCCAACGCTTTATCAATAAAATGTTTATGATATTTGTCGATAACTTTTTTCATTAAATCATAATCGTCCGCGCGCAATTCGTCGCGATCGAGAAATCCCTTTTCCAAAAGGTTCTTTTCCGTCTCGTATTCGGGCGCAAGCTTAAATCGCAACGTCTTGGACATTGAATAACAGTTGATAAAAGCGTTAATTTTCATTTTTTCCTCCTTATGCACGCCAGACGCATACTTAGTTTTCTTTAAATATAACAAACAAAATATGAATGCGTGTGTCATATATAATTTTTTTCTTGATATTTTTTAAATTTTTTTCGCGCCTTGCTAATAAAAATTATAATATCGTCTACGCACAAAGGTCAAGCAATCAAAATCCGCGTGTGTTTTGTGCGGAAGACGCTTTTAATGTACCGAAAACGGGACGAACGATCGACATAATTGAAAATAAGTGATATAATTGATTTAACGATTTTCAAGGGGGCTATTATGGAAAGCAAACAAACGCTGATTTTCAGGCTTTATCAGGTTCTGAGCGGTTATTCCGACGCCGACCATCCGCTGACTCAGCAAAAAATCATCGATATTTTAAGCGACGAATACGACCTTGTCGTCGAAAGAAAGGCAATCGGTCGCAACGTATCCTATCTCAAAGAAATGGGTTTTGAAATCGAAGGCGACAAAAAAGGAATCTATCTTGCAAGCCGCCCTTTTGAGAACGCGGAACTCCGTCTTCTTATCGACAGCGTTTTAAGCAGCAGCCACATAAACGCGACGTATTCCAAGCAACTCATCGACAAGCTGATACTTTTGGGCGGCAAGTATTTCAAAGCGCACGTCAAGCACGTTTACTCGGTACGCGACTGGAACAAAACTCAGAACCGCGATTTGTTTTTGAACGTCGATCTCGTCGACGAAGCAATCGAAAACGAAAAGCAGCTTGTCTTCGACTACAACAAAATGGGCGCGGACAAAAAACTGCACCGCACCGCGCACCACAAAGTCAGCCCGTATCAGATGCTGTTGCACAACCAGCACTACTACCTTATGGCGTACAACGAAAAGCAATGCGACGTCGCCTTTTACCGCATGGACAAAATCACGGACATGCAAATTTCCGACGACGTACGCACGCCGCTGAAATCCGTCCCGGGATACAAAAACGGCATCGATTACAAGGAACTTTCAACCGCGCGTCCTTATATGTTTGCGGACAAGCCTGAGCGCGTCGTGATTAAACTGCCCGAGCGGCTCATCGACGATATATTCGATTGGTTTGGCGCGGAAATCAAGGTTAAAAGCAATGAAAGCGGCATATTAACCGTCGAAATTGTCGCAAGCCCGAATGCAATGCAATTCTGGGCGATGCAGTACGGCACGTATGCGGAAATAATCGAGCCGCAATCTCTCCGTGAAAAAATCAAGGAACGCTTGACGAAAATGCAGGAAAATTATTCAAAATAACCCGCCCTGTTTTGTTTGTTTTCTTCCGGACGAAACAATCGAAAAAACATAAAAAACACACCGAAACGACGAGCCTTCCCGCCCGTCGTTTTTTGTCGCATTTTGTCAAAATAATCCCGTTTTTCGCTTCCCGAAAAGCACCGCTTTCGGTAATTGAAAATAAAATCGGAATTATCACGCGATAATCGTTGCGAATTTTTCAAAATGGGAATATAATGCTTTCTCGTTTGAGGAACTGATGATGACGGCGGCAATCGTATTATCCGTAATAGCGGCGGCGGGAACGATACTTTCAATCGTATTTCTGCCCGAAGTAAAAATCAAAGGAAAGCGCATTCCCGTATTTTTTGTGGTGCCGGTAATTTCGGCGATACTTATCGTCGCGCTTAACGTGTTGACTTTCAGGGAAGCCTGGGACGGATTGACGGGCGATATGGCGTCGATGTTTCACGGACGAAACTCCGTCAACCCCGTAAAAATCCTTTTGCTGTTTTTCGGAATGACGACGGTGTCGGTATTTCTGGACGAAGCGGGGGTATTCAGATTTCTTGCGACCAAGTCGATGAAACTTGCGGGACACAGCCGGACGAAACTGTTTTTCATTCTTTACGGCGTGGTGTCGATTTTGACCGTGTTTACGTCAAACGACATCATTATCCTTACGTTTACGCCGTTTATCTGTTACTTTTGCAAAAACGCCGAAATAGATCCCGTGCCGTATCTTGTGACGGAATTTGTTGCGGCAAACACGTTTTCAATGTTTTTCATAATCGGCAATCCGACGAACATATACCTTGCGGAATCCTTTCACATGACCTTTTCCGGTTATCTGAAAATAATGGCGTTACCGACGATATTCGGCGGGCTTTGCGCCCTTCTCGTGCTGTACTTATTGTTCAAAAAACAGTTTAAGGAAGAAATCCCCGTGAGCGAAGTCGAGACCGCAAAAATCGAAAAACCGTACCTTGCGATATTCGGCGCGGTGCTTTTAATAATATGTCTTGTATTCCTTATTATCGCGGATTACGTCGGAATCGAAATGTGGGCGGTTGCGACGTGCGCGTTTCTTCTCCTTGTTATCGGCGCGCTTGTTATCGCCGCCGTGAAAAAGGAAAAACCGACGGAACTCACAAACGTTTTCAAACGTCTGCCCTACGAACTAATCCCCTTTGTCATATCTATGTTTATCGTCGTTTTGTCGCTGAAAAAAACGGGCGTATCGCAAAAAATCGCCGACGTTTTCGGCACAGCGGGAGAAAGGTACGACATATTGACTTATGGCGTGTCGTCGACGCTCGTCGCAAACCTTATCAACAATATTCCGATGAGCGTTTTGTACTCGGCAATCACCGAAACCGCGTCGCCTTTTGCGGTGTATGCGTCGGTAATCGGCAGCAACATCGGCGCGTTCCTGACGCCCGTCGGCGCGCTTGCGGGAATAATGTTCACGGGGCTTTTGAAAAACCTTGACGTAAAGTTTACGTTCCTTGACTTTTTGAAATACGGCGTTGTCGTCGCAATTCCTACGCTTTTCGCAACCCTTGCAGGACTGTACGTCGTGTACTTTTTTATAATTCACCCGCTGTATAAAAAAAGAACCGAATATTCGGTTCTTTTGAAACTTTAATAAGAGATTGCTATTTCTCCGTTTCGAATATATTTTTAATAATTGCGCCGAGTTCCGAGTCGGAGATTGCAACGGGGATTTCAATAGGTTTTTGAGAATCGTCATTGATGTATCCTTTTTGCGGCGTTGAAACCCATTTTTTGATTTTCAACATATCTTCGCACAAATTGACGTTTATCGATTGAAAATGGTTTGAAAAACCGCGAAAACCTTTGTACTTCGTCTTTTTCCAAAATTCGTTTACGTTTTTTTCAATATCCGTTTCGGGAGCGTTTGTTGCGATTTTTATTGTTTCTTTGACGGCACTGCCCAACTCATCAAAGGAAGTTTTCGGCGGAAGGATTATTGTCGGCTCGATTGCGATATGACACCGCATATTTCGTTCGACCGCGTAAGGCACAATCATAAACCCGAACGAACGATTATAAAATACCACCGTCAGGCTCGTGCGTTTTTTAATATTATCGGAAATGTCCATAAATTTTAATAAAAAAGTTGATTTTTCGCAAGTCCGAACAATAAGACTTTCAGAATTTGACGCAACTCAAAACGTCCATAACGAATGCGACGGTGCCGCCCGTTTCGACCTTTACCGGCGTTTTTACGGCAACGCCCGTGTCGTCGGGAGAATTCACGAAAGACGCCTCGATATGCTTTTTCGCGTGCTTTTCCAGAATTTCCAGGACGGTATCGACCTGCGCCCTTTCGACGCCGATAAGAAGCGTCACGCTTTTCTTTTTCAAAAATCCGCCCGTTGACGAAAGCATCGTCGTATAAAAGCCCCGGGCGGTAAGGTCGCGTACGGTTTCCGTGGCGTTTCCGCCGGACAACACAGCCATAATCATTTTGTCGCAAAGTATATTCATATCGCGTCTCCTTTTTTTTATTATCGCACCGGAAAGCGTCATTGTCAATAGCCAAAACAACCGCTTTTGCCGTGGGATTCCGATAAAACGTCCAAAAAACGGCGATTTTAATAAAATATATTTACAATTTATATATTCAATGATATAATTAAATAACATTATTATTTTTTGTAAGGAGAAGTATGTTAACAGAACAACCTGACCCTGACCCTGACAGTATTATATTGTCGGTCATTTTCATCGTAATACTCGTGCTGTTTTCGGGCTATTTTTCGGCAACCGAAACTGCTTTTACCTCGGTAAACCGCACGAAACTCAAACTTAAAGCGCAGGACGGCAACAAAGCCGCCAAAAACGCGCTGTATCTTCTGGACAGATATGACAAAGTGATTTCGGCGATCCTCGTCGGCAACAACCTTGTCAATATCACGCTTTCGGTATTATTCAACAATCTTTTTGAAACAGTCATTCCAAACGCCGCGGTAAGCGGTATCGTTTCGGTCGCGGTATCAACTGCGATTGTTCTGACGTTCGGCGAAGTTTCGCCCAAAATGATTGCGAAAGAAAATTCCGAAAAGATTTCGATGGCGTTCGGCTACCCGATGCGCGCGATAATGGTCATACTGTACCCCATCACGATTTTGTTTGCGGGGCTGAAATTCATTCTTCGCAAGATATTCAAGTCGAAAAACGACGACAAAATCACCGAGGAAGAACTCTTATCCATGGTCGAAGAAGCGCAGGAAGACGGCTCTCTTGACATGCAGGAGCGCGAACTTATTTCCAGCGCGATTGAGTTTGACGACGCGGAAGTCGAGGATATTTTCGTGCCGCGCGTGAACGTTATTGCGGTGCCCATCGACATGCCGATGGAAAAAATCAAGGCGCTTTTCCTGGAACATAATTTCTCGCGTATGCCCGTGTACAAAAACACAATCGACAGCATCGTGGGTATGATCCATAATATCGACTTCTTCACCGCCCTTGAAAAAGGCGAAAAATCGATAAAAAACTACATCACCCCCGTTACCATCGCGACGGAACATATGAAAATTTCGACGCTTCTGAAAAGCATGCAGCGCCAAAAAGTGCATATGGCTGTCGTTGTGGACGAATACGGCGGAACGCTGGGCATTGTTACCCTTGAAGATATTCTGGAAGAACTTGTCGGCGAAATCTGGGACGAACACGACGAGGTCGTGAACTACTTCACGAAAATCGACGACACGACTTATATCGTCGACGGCCGTGCGGAACTCGATAAATTCTTTGAAACTTTCGGGCTCGATAAGGACGAAGCGGCAGACTTCGACTCCCAGACAGTCAGTGGCTGGATTATCGCGGAAATCGGCGAAATCCCCAAAAAGGCGCAAACCTTCAATTACAAAAACCTGACGATAATCGTAAACAGGCTCACGCAGCGCAAAATTCTGGACGTCAAAGTCATCGTAAACCCCGTTGAAGAAAACGAGGATGACGCAGAAAAACAATCGCTCTTTGAAAAGGTGAGCGAAAGAATCGCCGAAAAACAGGAAAACAAACAGGACGACAACGAATAACCGCGTCAAAACTAAAAGGCTGACAATCCCGTCAGCCTTTTTTTTTGCGTTTTTAGCGCGGAACAAAAAAATACGCGCCGCTTCGGGCGCGTATTTTTTATATAAAACAAATCGGAAGGAGAGCAAATTAGAATTTCAAAAACAAGCCGTGCTTTTCAAAGTCCGAAACTTTCACTTCTTTCACGTCGTAGCCGTCGTTTTTGATTGCGGATACGATTTTGTCGACGTCGGTGTTGTCGTTGCAGATTATTTCGGTCAAACCCGATACGTGCGACGAGCGTACTTTTTTCACGTCAGCCGCTTTTCTTACGGCGTCGTTCACGTGCGACTCGCACATACCGCATTTCATACCGTCAACGTGCAAAGATATTTTTTTCATATTAAGCCTGCTTTCTTTTTTCTGCCCTTATTGTAAACTAAATTTTCCCGCTTGTCAACAGAATATGAATAAAATTTCACATTTTGTTTATTTGTGTCGTTCAGACAGTCTTTTTGACAGTATATATATTTTGCTTTTTTAACATATAAAAATAATAACGTCTTCCGCCCTTTTTTTCGTTTTACAGAATTGCGGTTTTTATTGTATAATGGTGAAAAGCATCAGGAGATCCTATTATGAAAATTTCAAACGATATAAAATACGTCGGCGTGAACGATAGAAACCTTGACTTGTTTGAGGGGCAATACGTCGTGGAAAACGGCATGGCATACAACTCTTACGTCATTATCGACGAAAAAGTCGCTGTGATGGATTCCGTCGATAGAAACTTCGGCGCCGAGTGGCTTCAAAACATCGCGGTCGCTTTGAACGGTCGCACGCCCGATTACCTTGTCGTGCAACACATGGAGCCTGACCATTCGTCAAATATTCTGGCGTTTTCGGAAAAATACAAGGACGCGAAAATCGTGTCGTCCCTTCGCGCGTTCCAGATGATGAAAAATTATTTCGGCACGGATTTTCAGGACAGACAAGTCGTGGTGAAAGAAGGCGACGTTTTGCCGCTCGGAAAACACAATCTGTCGTTTATCGCCGCTCCCATGGTACATTGGCCCGAAGTCATCATGACTTACGACGACTTTGACAAAGTTTTGTTCTCGGCAGACGCTTTCGGAAAATTCGGCGCACTCGACACCGACGAGGACTGGGCGTGCGAGGCAAGAAGATATTATTTCGGCATTGTCGGAAAATACGGCGCGCAGGTGCAATCGGTTCTGAAAAAAGCGGCGGCGCTCGATATCAAAATCATTTGTCCGCTGCACGGTCCGTGGCTTTTTGAAAACATTTCGTATTATCTCAATCTTTACGATATTTGGTCGTCGTACGGCGTGGAAAGCGACGGCGTTGTCATCGCGTATACGTCGGTTTACGGCCACACCGAAAAAGCGGTGAATATGCTCAAAGCGGAACTTGAAAACAAGGGCGTGAAAGTGCCCGTTTTCGACCTTGCGAGATGCGATATGGCGGAAGCGGTCGAGGACGCGTTCAGATACGGAAAGCTCGTGCTTGCGACAACGACGTACAACGGCGATATTTTCCCGTTTATGAAAACGTTTATCGAACACCTTGTCGAAAGGAATTTCCAGAACCGCACCGTCGGATTTATCGAAAACGGCTCATGGGCGCCGCAGGCTTCGCGTATTATGCGCGGTATGCTGGAACAGCAAAAAAATCTTACGCTTCTTGACGCCGACGTCAAAATTTATTCGGCGGTAAGCGACAAAAACGTCGCTGAAATTCAGGCTCTTGCAAGTGCATTGTTGCAATAATACACGGCGGAAATCATGGAAAAAGTAATAATCGCGTCCAACAATATGAACAAAATCCGCGAATTTTCGGAGATGCTCGGAAAAGACGTTCAGGTGCTGTCGCTTCACGACGTCGGCTTCGATTCGGAAATCGACGAAAACGGCGAAACCTTTTTCGACAACGCGCTTATCAAGGCAAAAACGATAAGCCTGTTCCTTCGCGAAAAAGGAATATTCGCACCCGTTTACGCCGACGACAGCGGACTGTCGGTAAACGCCCTTAACGGCGCGCCCGGCGTGCACAGCGCAAGGTATGCAGGTATTCACGGCGACGATAAGAAAAACCGCGATTTACTTTTGAAAAACCTTGAAAATATTACCGACCGAAGCGCGTATTTTATCTCGGTCATCGCCTGCTATTACCCCGACGACACTTACGTTTTCGGCGTCGGCAAAACCTATGGCAGAATCTTGCGGTGCGAAGAAGGAAACGGCGGATTCGGCTATGACTGCATATTTTATTCGGACGATCTGAAAAAGTCTTTCGGGCTTGCGACGGCGGAAGAAAAAAACGCCGTGTCGCACCGCTACCGCGCGCTGAAAGACGTGATGACAAAAATCAAATAGTCAAAAACATATTAAAACGCCGCGGCAGATGCCTCGGCGTTATTTTTGCAAAAATTAGGTTTTATTGAACGAAAATCACCGCTTAAAGTATGTTTTTTATCTCGTCAAGACTTTCAACGTAATAATCCCAAATTTTATTTTCGGGAATATCCGTGCGGTCGTGATTGAACCATACGGTCTTTATACCCGCGTTCCGTCCGCCTGCAATATCGGCGGTAAGCGAATCACCGATAAGCACGATTTCGTCCTTTCTCGCATTCGCGTTTTCAATGCAATAATCGAAGTATTCTTTCGACGGTTTCATCGCCCCGACCGCCTCGGAAATAAACAATCCCGAAAAATACTTTTTCATATCGGCTTTTTCAAGGCGGAAATCCTGTTGTTTGAACGGGCCGTTGCTCGTTGCAAAAAGTTGATACTTTCCGCAAAGATACGTTAAAAGTTCGTGCGCGCCCGACACGGGTTCTGCCGACACCGCAAGGAAGTCGTGAAAGACTTCTTCAAACTCGGGCCCGTCGATGCCCTTTATCCCGAACGCGTCGAAAACCAGATTCCACCTGATTTTTTTCAAGCCGTCTTTCGTGAGCGTACCGTCCTCGATTCTTCGCCAAAGATTGTCGTTGATTTTTTTGAAGCACTCAAATAATCCGTTTTCGTAGTGTTGCCCGTATTTTTCAAGCCCTTTCGACATGGCGTACGTCGCGCACACGTCGAAGTCCAGAAGAGTGTTGTCGATGTCGATAAAAACCGTAGTTATCATATTTACCTCAATAAAATATTATCAAATTTCCGCACGATATGCAATCGTAAAACCGCATAAAAAGTTGTAGATTTTTGATATAACCGTATGATATAATATAAGTAATTAAGATTCGGAGGCAATTATGAAAACTTTACTCAAAAACGGTACTATCGTTGACGGCAGCGGCGGCAAGCCGTACGTGTCGGACGTTCTTATCGAAAACGACAAAATCACGAAAATCGCAAAAGACATCGACACCGCGGACGCCGAAGTTATCGACTGCACGGGCTTGACTGTTGCCCCGGGTTTCATCGACGCGCACAGCCACAACGATTTCTTTTACGACTACGACGACGCGGAAAGGTTTTACGAGCCGTTTATCCGTCAGGGAATCACCACCCAGATCACGGGCAACTGCGGATTTTCGCCGTTCGGCGTCGACAAAAACACAAAATATAAGGACAAAGTCGGCGGCGGTTTATTCCACGCCAAAAACCCCGGCAGCTTCAAAGACTTTGTTAAAAATGCCGAAGGCAAACTTTACGTCAATATCGTCCCCCTTATCGGACACGGCACGACGCGCATAAGCATTTCGGGCTTTGACGCGAAACCGCTCACGAAAGAACAAATCGACGAAGAAATGAAACTCGTCGACGAGGCAATGGAAAACGGCGCGTTCGGCGGAAGTTTCGGCTTTATGTACGAACCCGGCATGTACAGCAAAACGGACGAACTCGTCGCGTTCGCAAAGGAACTGCAAAAGTACGACGGTATCCTGACCATTCACCCGCGCGCGGAGTCGAAAGTCGCGATGGGTTATCCCCTTATCTCGAAACCGCATATCGAAATCGCGCTGGACGAAATCATCGACATTATGGAAAAGTCGAAAGTCAGGACGGAATACAGCCATCTTATTTTCGTCGGTCGTTCGTCGTGGCCGAGCGTTGAACCTATGCTCAAAAAGCTGCACGACTACAACGAAAAAGGATATAAAATCGCCTACGACAACTACGCTTTCACTTACGGCGCGTCGGTCATCACAATCGTTATGCCCGCCTGGTATCTCGCAATGAGCAAGGAAGACCGAAAGAAACCTTTCAACCGTTTCAAACTGCGCGTACTCGTGGAAATGTCCAAAAAACTTCTGGGGCTGGATTTCAGCGACTTCACGGTCGCGTACATTTCGGACGACCATAAAGAATACGAAAACCGCACGATTGCGGAAATTGCTGAATCGGAAGGAATATCCGACTTTGACTGCTACTTAAAACTCGTTGATTTGTCGAACGCGCAAGGCAGACTTTACATCGACAAATACTACAACGACGCCATCATCGACAGGCTGATGAAAGACGACCTGTCCATCTTTATGACGGACGCGTGGGTTGAAGAAGCCGGCACGCAAAACGGCGCGACGTATCAGTGCTTCCCGTACTTTTTGGTGCGCGCGAAGAAGAACGATATCCCCGTTGAAAACGTCGTAAGAAAGATGACGGGCGCGACTGCGGAACGCTTCAAAATCAAAGACCGCGGGTTTTTGAAAGAAGGTTATTTCGCCGACGTTACCGTTTTCGATTTCGACAACGTGGAAGTAAATCCGAAAGTCCCCGACTTCACACCCAAAGGCATAAATTACGTTTTCGTCGGTGGCGAAAAGGTTGTGTCAAACGGCGAATATATCTCAAAAACCGCCGGCAAAGTCATACTCAAAAAATAAGGTAGGATAACTATGTGCATCGCAAAAATCGCGTTTAACGCCCTTTTCAGACCAAGTAAACATTCGTTTACTCCAAAAACACCGTTTGCGGAAAAGGTAATGGGGCCCAATTTCAAGCATTTGTACGACACCAGCTCAGCTGCAAGCAGGCTTGTCAAAACGTGGGACAAGGAAATTATCCCCGTTAACACTTTCGACTCTCTTACGCTTGAAGGCTGGTTTTATACTGCGGGCGAAAACGCGCGCGATACCGCCATTCTCGTGCACGGCTACAACAGCAGCCCCCTGGGCGATATGTCGGCAATAATGCAGTTTTATTTAAGACGCGGCATCAACGTTCTTCTGACAAACAACCGCGGCGGCAAAACGAGCGTCGGAAACAACATCACTTTCGGACTTTACGAAAGGCTCGACACCGCCCTGTGGGTTGACAAACTCAACGAGCGTTTCGATGGCGGCAGCATTATTCTGCACGGTATTTCTTTGGGCGGCGCAACCGTTTGTCTTATGTCCGAAATGACACTGAAAAACGTGAAATGCGTCGTATCGGATTGCGCCTACACCTCGATTCGCGCGGAATTTGCACACAGCTCGAAACTCACCATGGGTTTCACGCCGAAAGCCACGCTGGAACGCGTTTATAAACTTTTTGCAAAAGAATTCGGCAATACCGTCGACGACTTCACGCCTCTCAAAGCGGTGCAACACGCAAAATATCCGATATTGTTTATTCACGGCAAGGAAGACCGTTTTATCCCTGTGCGAATGGCGCACGAACTTTACAATGCCTGCTCCTCGGACAAACGCCTGTTCCTTGTGGACGGCGCGGGACACGGCGCGTCGTATGCAAACGCCCCGAAAGAGTACGAATCCGCCGTGATGGACTTTGTAAACGCCCACAGATAAAACTCAACCGAATAACAAAAAAGCCACGGGATTCCGTGGCTTTCTTTTTGTAGTTTTTATAATCGTTATTCGAGTTCGGTTGCGCCGGTGTAAAGCTGATAATACGTGCCGTGCATTGCGATAAGTTCGTCGTGGGTGCCGCGCTCGATAATTCTGCCGTGATCGAGGACGATGACGCTGTCGGCGTTTCTGATTGTCGAAAGCCTGTGCGCGATAACGAAAACCGTCCTGCCTTTCATAAGGTTATCCATACCTGCCTGAACGATCGCTTCGGTGCGGGTATCGATTGACGACGTCGCTTCGTCCAGAATCATGACGGGCGGATCTGCGACGGCGGCGCGCGCGATACTTAAAAGTTGGCGTTGTCCCTGCGACAGATTTGCGCCGTTTCCCGTGATTACGGTATCATACCCTTCGGGAAGTCGTGTGATGAAGTCGTCGGCGTTTGCAAGTTTTGCTGCGGCGATACATTCTTCGTCGGTGGCGTCGAGGCGGCCGTAGCGGATATTATCCATGACGCTTCCCGTGAACAGGTTGGTGTCCTGCAAAACCATACCCAAAGACCTTCTCAGATCCTTTTTGTTGATTTTATTGATATTTATCCCGTCGTAGCGGACTTTGCCGTCCTGAATGTCGTAAAACCTGTTGATAAGGTTGGTGATTGTCGTTTTGCCCGCGCCCGTTGCGCCGACGAAAGCGAATTTCTGACCGGGTTTTGCGCGAAGGGATACGCCGTGCAGCACGAGTTTGTCGGGGACGTAACCGAAATCGACGTCATCAAGTTCGATATCCCCTTTGAGTTCCACGTAAGTGGTAGTATCGGTTTCCTTGTGGTAATGTTTCCACGCCCAGAGCCCCGTGCGTTTTTCGCTTTCGGCGATATTGCCGTTTTCGTCCTTCGTGGCGTTGACAAGCATGACGTAGCCGTTGTCGGTTTCTTGTTGTTCGTCAATCATATCGAACACGCGCGACGCGCCCGCAAGCCCCATGGTAACCATCGAGATTTGTCCCGCGATGTTGCCGATATTGTTGGAAAGCTGGCGCGAAAGCGACAGGAAAGAAACGAGAACGCCGACCGTCAGCGGATTGAATCCGGTAATACCGACGTTTTTGAACCCGGTATTGATTTCCGAAATGACCAGAAGTCCGCCGATAAACGCCAGCAATACGTACAGGAGATTGCCCATGTTGCCGAGAATCGGCATAAGGATATTGCCGTAAGTATGCGCCTTTCTGCTGTCGTCGTTGAGTTTATCGTTAAGTTTGTCAAAGCCTTGTTTTGCGGCGTCTTCGTGGTTGAACACTTTCACGACTTTCTGACCGTTTATCATTTCTTCGATATAGCCTTCTTCGTCGGCGACGGCGACCTGTTGCGCGACCATATATTTGCCGCTTGCTCCGCCGATTTTCACGACGACGAAAAGCATAAGCAATATCACCGCAACGACGATAAGCGTCAAATATACGCTGTACGTCAGCATTACGATGAACACCGCGACCAGCGTGAACGCCGACTGGAACAATACGGGCAGACTGTTGCCGATAAGTTGGCGCACGGCGTCGGTATCGTTGGTATAGGTACTCATTATCGTACCGTGCTTGTGCGTATCGAAATATTTAATGGGCAGGGATTCCATATTGTTGAACATATCTTTTCTGAAATGATACAACGTTCCCTGCGTAATGATTGCGTTAAGCTGGTTGTTTACGACAGAGCCGATAACGCCCAATACGAAAAACAAAACCATCGTCGCGCCCATTCTGACAAGCAGGACGGAAGCCTCGCTCCACGGCATATTCTGCGAAAGCGCGGGCGTGATGACGTCGTCGATGAGTTTCTGCATATAGACGTTGCCGACAAGCATCCCTGCCGACACCATCAGAAGGGTGATGCACATTATGATAATCTGCCAGCCGTAATATTTGAAAAGGTATTTCAAAAGACGGGCAAACGTACCCTTTTTGGCGGATTGCATATTGCGTTGATTTTTCATTGCGGAAGCCTTTTTCATTGCGCGTCGCCTCCTTCTTCGTTGTCGGAGTGGCGGGTTTGCGACTCGTAAACGCTCCTGTATTCTTCACTCGTTTGCATAAGTTCCTCGTGCGTGCCGATTGCGGCGATACGTCCGCCTTCCATCACGATGATTTTGTCTGCGTCCTCAACGGATGCCACGCGCTGAGCAATGATGATTTTGGTCGTGTCGGGGATTTCTTCCCTGAACGCTTTCCTGATAAGCGCGTCGGTCTTTGTATCGACTGCCGACGTACTGTCGTCAAGAATAAGGATTTTCGGTTTTTTGATGAGTGCGCGCGCGATACAAAGTCTTTGTTTCTGTCCGCCCGAAACGTTCGTGCCGCCCTGCTCGATATGCGTGTCGTAGCCGTCAGGGAACGACTCGATAAATTCGTCGGCGCAGGCAAGACGACATACGCGTTTGATTTCTTCGTCCGACGCTGCGTCGTTACCCCAGCGGATGTTTTCTTTTATCGTGCCGGAAAACAACACGTTCTTTTGCAGCACCATGGATACCGAATCGCGAAGCGCGACCAGGTCGTAATCCCTGACGTCTTTGTCGCCGACAAGAAGCCTGCCTTCGCTCACGTCGTACAAGCGCGGGATAAGTTGCACAAGGCTGCTTTTGCTGGAACCCGTGCCGCCGAGAATACCCACCGTTTCGCCTGATTTGATTGAAAGATTTATGTTTTCAAGCGCGTATTTTTCAGCCTTTTCGCTGTATTTGAACGAAACGTTTTCAAAGGTTATATCGCCGTTTTCAACAGTTGTAATGCCGTTTTCGGGGCTTTTAAGCGACGATTCCGTCACAAGAACCTCTTTGATACGGTTTGCGCTTTCAATCGACATCGTCAGCATGACGATCACCGTCGAAAGCATCATCATCGACATCAACGCCATTATCGCGTAGTTGATAAGCGCAGACAAATTGCCGACCGTGAGTTTCTCTCCGTGCGACGTGATTATCGTCTTGGAACCCAAAAACATAATGACCGCGATGACCGTAAAAATGCACAGCATCATTATAGGCCAGGCAAGCGCCATGATACGCTCCGCCTTTGTGAAGTCGTTTCTGACCTCGGACGATACCTTTTCAAACTTTCCTTTTTCATAGTCTTCCCTGACGAAAGATTTCACGACGCGGATCGCCTGCACGTTTTCCTGCACCGACTCGTTCATATCGTCGTATTTTCTGAAAATCTTTCTGAAAAACGGCATTACGAACTTCATCATAAGCGCAAGAGCAAGCATAAGCACGGGCATCGCCGCAAGGAAAACAAGAGCGATTCTCCAATTTATACGGAAGCTGAAAACGAATGCGAAAATCAGCATCAGCGGCGTTCTTATCGCAATGCGGATAATCATCTGATATGCGTTCTGAACGTTCGTAACGTCGGTCGTAAGCCTTGTGACAAGGCTCGACGTCGAAAACCTGTCGATTTCCGCAAACGAGAAGTCCTGAATCTTATAATACATATCGTGGCGCAGATTCCTTGCGTATCCGCACGACGCCGTCGCCGCAAACTTGCCCGCGATAAAACCGCAAACAAGCGACGCAAGCGCCATTGCAAGCAGTATCAGTCCGTATTTGATAATGGGGTCCATGGATATCGACTTGCTGATTTCGTCGATAAGCACCGCCATTACCGTGGGAATAAGCGTTTCCAGCACGACCTCGCCGATGATGAAAATCGGCGTGAGAATCGAGGGAAGTTTATAATCCCTTATACTCTTTTTCAATACTTTTATTGTGTCCATCTATGCTCCTAAAAATTTTAATCGTTGTTGAGATTTCCTTTCAGTTTTTCAAGGATCGCGATAAGCGTTTCGATTTCTTCGTCCGAAATATCTTTCCAGAATTCTTTCCCGACGTCGATAGCGTCCCTGCACGACGATTTCAGAAGCGCGCTGCCCTCGTCGGTAAGATATACGCTTTTCATACGCTTGTCGTCGCTGTCGAACACGCAGGAAACAAGTCCCCTGCTTTCAAGTCCGGAAAGAAGCCCGACGACTGTCGGGTGCGAAACTTCCAGATACGTTTCGACGTCTTTTTGCGTCGATTTCCCGCCCGACTTGTCCAAAAACACCAACAGTCTGTGTTGTGAACAGGTCACGCCGTACTTCTTGAACGTCCTGATTATTTTTTTGTCGGTTTTCTCGCTGATTTGCTTGATAAGAAAGCCGGCGTCTTGTCTTTTATCCATGAAAACTCCGTCGTAAAATGTAGTATGCTACATATATACAACAAAGAAAAAAAATTGTCAATTATTTTTAACTAAAATTCCGTAGGAAGTTACACTTTTTTTATAAATATCGGTTGCAACTTTTTATAGTGATTATTTTTATAATAATTATAGTATCCGTTTGATACTTATTTTTCTTTTTTCGACAAACCTTTTCTCTTTACGTTTTCAAAAGGATTTTTGTTTTTCCCGTCGATAAAACATATCAATACGTACACTGCCGACAACACGACGACCGCGCCGATAAGTACGCCGTACATTGCGCCGACACTTACTTTGTCGCCAAAGAAATATAAGTTGCAATCAACGCCGTCCTTAACCCCGTTTATTACTTCTTTCGGAAAGCCTTGCTTTGCCATTTCACCATAAACGCCGTTTAACGAATGATTTCTTAAAAGTGAAGTGCCGTATGTGCCGGGAAGCAGCATAATAAAGTTTTGCAGGCCTTTCCCGAAACTCGATATCGGCATATACGCGCCGCAAATAAAACCGTAGCCCGCCGATACTATCGTACCGATGCCCGCAGCCTGTCCCTGCGTCCTTAAAAGCGCGTTGACGACGCTTGACAACGCCGTGCCGAAAGCCGTCAGCAGGAACACGTCGACGATAATCAAAACGACGTCCTGAAAACTCATATACCAGCCGCTCGCCGCAACGTAAATAAGCCCGGCGGCAGTCGCCGCGTACGTTACGATAAGCGTCGTGAAAAAGGTTCCCGAAAAGTACGACGCCGCGATTACCGATCGCTTTGCAGGCGACACAAGCAAGTCTTTTCTCGCCCCGGTGATGCGGTCGTTTACCATAAGCGTATTGCTGCAAAACGCGACAGTCACGCAACACACCGCAAGAAGCGACGATACGAGTTCCCCCGCAACCATTCCGCTTATCAGTTTTTCGGGGACGGAAACGCCGTCCGGCAACGCCGCAACAAACGTGTTCCTGTAAACCTTTGCCAGAAACGTGACGTACAAGACAAGAAGTATCACGGGCGTGATAAGCGACGTGAAAAACATTCCCTTGTCCTTAAAAAACACCTTTATATTTCGTTTCGTCAACGCAAGAAAAGTCTTCATAACGCGCCTCCTTCGGGCATTTTGCCCGTGACGGACAAAAACACGTCGTCCATTTTGCCCTTTGTTATTTCAAAATCGGTGAACAGCGCGGGGTTTTTAATAATTAAATCCCGTGCTTCTGCCGTGTCTTTCACGGACACTCTGAACGCGTCCCTGATTTTTTCGTACGGAAGCCCCAAAGCCTTGACGTTTTCTTCTTCGGCGTTATAAATCGTAACGAAGTCGCCGGTGTATTCGTTTTTGAGCGAAAGCGGCGTTCCTTCCGCCGCGATTTTCCCTTTGTCGAGTATCACGACGTAGTCGGCGTCCGCCGCCTCTTCCATATAATGCGTCGTGAGAAACACCGTCATATTCCGACTTTTACGAAGGTTTGTTACGACGTTCCAAAGGAGTTTGCGCGCTTCGGGGTCGAGCCCCGTCGTCGGTTCGTCCAGAATTAAGATTTTCGGATTGTGAATAAGTGCGCGCGCCACGTCGACTCTTCTTTTCTGTCCGCCCGAAAGTTTTTCAAACGTTCTCGGCAACAGTTCTTTGAAGTCCAGCATTTCGGAAAGCGCGGCGATTCTTTCTTTTGCCGCTTTCCCCGTGATACCGTATAAACTCGCGCGGGACGTAAGGTTGTCTTTGACCGAAAGTTTCGCGTCAAGCGCGGACGTCTGATATACGACGCCGATTTCTTTCGTGATGCTTTTCATATCGTTATCGACGTTCATACCGTCGATTATCACCTCGCCGCCATCTTTTGAAAGGGTGCCGCACATTATGGATATCGTCGTTGATTTCCCCGCACCGTTCACGCCGAGAAACGCAAACAACTCCCCTTCCTTCACGACAAGCGACAAGTCGTCGACGGCGTGCACGTCCTGAAACGATTTGTCAAGGTTTTTGATTTCGATAATATTTTTCATGTCTTTATACAACCTGCCCTACTTTTTTACGGCAAGTCTTGTAAAAGGGGAAACCCTTTTCGGACTTCCCCAAATTATCTTTTAACGGCGGAATTTACTTTTGATCGCGGTCGAAAGCCTCGATTGCGGCAAGCGCGATGTCAAGTCCCAGCGCAAACGTTTCGGGTATCATTTGGTCGGGCGTGTCGCGACGATTGTGATAATACGGCGCGTATTTCGGGTTTTGTCCGGCAACCGCCGCCGCCTTGAATCCGCCCCTTGAAAACGCCGCCGCGTCGGACGCGCCGAAAGGCACTACGCCGTGAGGCAACGGGTGATTTACGTCGGGATCGTTGCACGCTTCGTCCAGAAGCGCAACGACTTCGGGGCTGTTTTTCACCATGCCCGTCATGTCGCGGTGATAAATCGTCATATAGTCATAGTCGCGCATCGTGTCGAAAGCGATAATGTACGTTTCGACGTCCTTGTTTTCGCCTTTATGGCGTTTCGTGAATGCGGTTGCGCCGCGAAGCCCGGCTTCTTCACTGCCCGTAAGCAATGCACAGACTTCGGTGTTTTCATATCTGATTCCGCTTTCTTTCAGACATTTGAGCGCGGACACTGCGACGAATACGCCCGTAAGGTTGTCGTTTGCGCCGGGGGACAGCACCTTAAAGTTGCAAACGAAGAAAAGTCCGATGTACGCAACGACGGTGCATGCGGCGAAAATCACACTCCAAAGCGGGGTGACGCCTTTTGCGATATTGATTGAAAAAATGACGATCGACGCGAGCGCGCACAACAAATCGACTGCAAGTACGCCGACCATGACTTCCTGTCTTATCTTCATAAGCGTCCATTCGTACGCGCTGTCGGTGTGGCCGTTGATGATGATACGGCGTTTTACGTCGCCCGTCGGTTTATACTTCGCATATACGTTGCACGACGTCGTTTCCGGCAAAAATTTGTCGATGAACGGCACGTAGAACAAGAATTCCAGCACGACGATGACAATGGATAAAACCGCAAGTACCAGCGAAATTATCCTTACCGCAAGCGTCAGCGCGGGATTGCCGACAAGCGTCAGCAGCTGCAAAAGCGCGCCGATAATCAAAAATACGCCGATGATTTTCGTGAATCCGACAAGTGCGTGTCGCGACACTTTGAAATCTTCGATTGCGCTTTCGTCCGCCCAGCCGTTGGTGTCGATCTGGTTTTTGATCCATTCCTGGGCTTCCCGTTCTTTCGGCATGCCCGATTCGCGCGGGCCGATGTTGGTGCAGATGTCCGTGATTGCGTTCATACTGTAATCGACGGCGTTTTTCCGTATCTCTTTTGATACTTTCATGACAATTCTCCTTTTTTCGGACTGTTTTGTCCGTTATCCCTTTTTATTCGTTAATAAGCGACAGCACGTCGCTTGCAACCTGATTTAATCCCGTGTTTTCTTTCAGGACGTTCAGCCCTTTGAGTGCGCGAATGGCCGCGTCGATATCGTCGGGGAAAATGCTGTCCGAAAACACTTTTATATCCTTGATTACGCCGCCCGACAACGTGAAACTCACGTCGGCGTATCCCCAGGAAAACCTTTTGTACTTATGACTTTGAAGTTTCACGTCCTTTCCGTACAGCCATAAATCGTCGGAATATTTTTTGTAAAATTCGTCGGTTTTCTTTTCGTCCACGGCGGAATTCTCCGTCAGCCGCCCGTATTTCTCGGTTAAAACGTCTTTTATCGCCTGCTTTACGGCTTCGACGTCGATACTTTCGTCAAGGTCGTGAAGATTTACAACGCGCGATTTCACGCTCGCAACGCCCTTGCCTTCCAGCTTATCGGGTTTCACGTTCAGAAAGTCGCTCATTTTCGACGTGTCGGCGGATATTAAAATCGTGCCGTGATGCAACGCCGCCGTCTGTGTTTTGAGATATGCGTTGCCCGAAAACTTTCGCCCGTCGATGACGATGTCGTTTCGTCCGTTGACTTCCGCAAAAAGCCCGAGTTTTTTCACCGCGCGGATAATAATATCGTTGTTCTCGTTCACGTCGTAATCCGAAAGACTTGTTATGAACGAGAAATTGAGATTGCCTTTGTCGTGGAAAACCGCGCCGCCACCCGTCGGACGCCTGGCAAGGAAACCGCCTGCGTCGTGGAGTTTTTTAATATTCACGTCAAGGTATGCGTTCTGGTGTCTTCCGATGACGACCGTGTTGTCGTTGCGCCAAAGATATACGATAAGTTCGCCGTCTTTCGCCGCGTCCATAAGCGCGCTCTCAACCGCAAGATTGTAATGCGGATTAAACCCGCTTGTTTCAATATATCTTACTTTATCGTACGTTTTTGCCATATAAACAAGTTATTTCGCGGTATTATTTAATTTCAAACAATCCTTCGCGCACTACTTCGCAAACGGTCGGATGCGGGAAAACGAGTTTTTTCGCGCGGTCGATATCCACCTTCATATCAATAAGATTCGACACCGCCACGATATACTCGGACGCATAATTTCCGACGACGCTCGCGCCGATAAGCACGTTGTTATCTTTGTCGTAAACAAGTTTCAGAATACCGGTATAGTCGGTGTTTTCCGCGATATATCTGCCAGAATACATTAAGGACAGCTGCACCTCGTCGGCGTTTATTCCCCTGTTGGTCGCCGCCGAAAGCGTGTATCCCGCCGAAGCGACTTCGGGAGTCGTGTATATAACGGACGGTATGGAGTCGTAATTCATTTCGTCGGGAACGTTCAGCATATTGTTTACGGCGACTTCGCCTTCTCTGTACGCCGTGTGTGCAAGCATCGACTTTCCGTTGACGTCGCCCGCGGCATAGACGTTTTCGACGTTGGTTTTAAGACGACTGTCGGTAACAATTGCGCCGCGCTCGGTTTCAACGCCGATGTTTTCAAGCCCGAATCCCGTTACGTTTGCGCGACGACCGACCGACAACAAAATTTTGTCGGCAAATATTTCTTCTTCGCCGTTTTCGGTCTCGACGACCGCGCCGTTTTCGGTAATTTCTTTGACCTTTGAAGAAAGACGGAATTTTACGCCCTTCTTTTCAAGCGCTTTTTGCAAAACCGCGCTTACTTTTTCGTCGGTTGCGCCCGCGATCTTCCCGAGCATTTCGACAACGACGACGTCGCTCCCGACCGACGAATAATAATCCGCCATTTCAAGTCCGATTACGCCGCCGCCCATAATAAGCAGTGTTTTCGGGATTTCGACAAGGTTCAGCGCCTCGCGGTTGGTTATCGCAAGCCCGCTTTCAATCGCTTTGTCGACGCCCGGGATTTTCGGGATAAACGCGCTGCTTCCCGTTGCGATAAGTAAAAATTTTGAATTATATCCGACGTTTTCGGATTGTACGACGACGCCGTTCTCGTCGCGGCAAAGTATCTTCGCCTCCGCCTTTACGACGGTAACTCCCGCGCCCTTCAATTTCGCGCGTACTCCCGTTACAAGACGTTTCACGACCTTGTTTTTTCTGTCGACGACGGCTTCTTGCGATACTTCGCCGTCGCCCGAAAACTTCACGCCGTAATTTTCGCCGTGCTTAAAATAATTCAGTACTTTCGCGCTGTTCAATAATGTTTTGCTGGGAACGCAGCCTTCGTTCAGGCAAACTCCGCCGAGTTCGTTTTTCTCAAGCAATACGACGGACAATCCTTTTGACGCGGCGTATGCCGCGGCGTTGTATCCGGCAGGACCGCCGCCGAGTACCGTCAAATCAAAATTTTCCATAAACCCTCATATTTTTCGTAATATATCCATTGTACGGGATAAGCGACGAAAAGTCAATTTATTGACTTTACGAAAAAAATTCCTTTGCTGTCATATTGACTGTCATTTTGACTTTTGTTGAAAATTTTGCGCTTGACAACCGCCTTTTTTGGATATATCCTTATATTTATGAAAACAGCAGCGATAATACTGAACACTCCCGACGAAATCGGGGAAATTACAGAGTCCGACGTTATTTGTGCCGATAACGGATTAAGCCGTATTCACGTTACTCCCGTTGCGGTCGTGGGCGACCTGGACAGCCTTGAAAACCGCAAGGACGGTTTGAACTACGTCGTCTTCCCGAAGGAAAAGGACGAGACCGACGGGCAACTTGCACTTCTTTACGCAAAAAGCGCGGGTTACGACGCCGTTACCATTTACGGCGCAACAGGCGGCGACATAGGTCAGATTCTCGGCAATATCGGCCTACTGAAATATGCAAAGGACATAAAAATCGACGCCCGTATTTCGGGCGTCGGATTCGATATTAAACTTCTTGAAGGAAAGGTTTCCGACACGGCTTTTGAAGGCCAGAAAATTTCGCTGTTTCCGTTTTTCGGGGACGCGCTGGTCACAAACAGCCGCGGGCTTTATTATCCGCTTGAAAACCTTCTCCTTTCCGCAGGCACAAACCGCGGTCTTTCCAACGTTGCGACGGCAAACGAAATCTCGTTCACCGTCGAAAGCGGAATTTTACTTATGATTAAATATTATTAAGCGGCTTTGCCGTCCGCGTTTTCGTCGGACGTGTCGCTGCTACGGGCTTTCCGGCATTGCGACGGCAAACGAAATCTCGTTCACCGTCGAAAGCGGAATTTTACTTATGATTAAATATTATTAAGCGGCTTTGCCGTCCGCGTTTTCGTCGGACGTGTCGCTGCTACGGGCTTTCCGGCATTGCGACGGCAAACGAAATCTCGTTCACCGTCGAAAGCGGATTTTTACTTATGATTAAATATTATTAAGCGGCTTTGCCGTCCGCGTTTTCGCCGGACGTGTCGCCACTTTCGATTTCGTCGGCGGATTCTTCCGTCGATTTTTCGTTTACAAGGCGCACGAAACTCTTACTGCTGAACAGCAACAGCGCAACGACGATAACGATTGCGACGTCTGCGAACGTGAACGTGTTGTACAAAAATCCCCACGCTGCCGCAGAATATCCCGAGGGAGCGTAAGACGCGAATGCGAAAATGCCCGAGAACACGTGCGAGAAATATCTCAGCGTACCCGCAAGAATTGCGCCGACCGTAAATGCGGCAGCGGGCTTTTTGATGATGTTGAGTTCCTTGAAAATTCCCGCAAGTCCCGTCATTGCAAAAGCGATCGGGTAATCCAGGAAGAACTGCGCGGGGTGGATAATCCACGGATCCTGTATTGCCTGCAACACGCCGTAAATCGCACCGACGATAATACCTTTTCTTATGCCGAACATATACGAAAACAGCATAAGCGGAAGCATCGACGCAAGGGTTACCGAGCCGCCCTGCGGCAACGCGAAAAACTTTACGTAAGAAAGCGCGAAAGAAAGCGCGACGGAAATTGCGGCATAAGCCATCTCACGCGTGGTGAACGGACCGTTGCGTTTCGAGAAAACGGTTGCGGCGACGACAAGGATAAGAACAAGCACGATTGCGCTGATATAAAGTCCTGCCTGCGACACGCCTTCGTAATCTCCGCCGACCTTTTTGAAGTGCACCGCCAAAAACGCAATACTCACAATCACAGGGATTAAAATCAAAAACAGCGCGATAAACTTAAACTTACGCATAAACTCGGGTTTTACCGTGTTTATTACGTAGCCCGCCGCGACCAGCGCGAACGCCACGATAACAATGCTCATTATCGGCCAGAAAACTTCTTTTACAAAGCTTCCGCCCTGAACATCGTCGCTGATTTTTAAGGTAAGCATCGTAACTACGAAAGTCGTCGCTACGCCGAAAACGAAATACTTCACGCTCTTCATAAACGGTTGAAGTTTTTCGGGCTTCGCTTTCTTCAAAAAGATTGCGGCGATTACAACAAGCGCGACAAGCACGATTGCAAAGTAAAAAGCCGTAACACTGAGTTTCGACACGGTGTCGAGAGTGTTGAACGGCTCTTTCAGAATTGATGTGAATTTCATATTCGCTCCTTTGCCGGGAGGAACTTTTCTCGTTAGAATAAAAAATCCCAAAGCGATTACTTTGAGAACGAGTGGACTGGCTTCCTTTCGTGAGTTCTAACTCAATCAAGTTCAGAGGGTGTAATCTCAGGCGCGACGCGCCACCCCTAGCAATTAAATGTGATACCTAAATCTTACAATCAAATGAAAATACTGTCAAGGGTTTTGAAAACGATTTGCAAATATTCAAACATTATTGTATAATCGTTCAGAGGTGGATTATGAAAGTTGCAGTTATTACGGGCGCATCCCAAGGAATCGGGAATGCCATTGCAAAAAAATTCTCGGAAAACGGATACCGCGTATTCAATTTATCCAGAACGCCGGCAGAAGGCATCGAAAGCATTAAAACCGACGTGTCCGACCGTGAAAACGTGTTTGACTCGATCGGCGAAGTCGTAAAACGCGCGGGACGTATCGACGTCCTTGTCAACAACGCGGGATTCGGCATTTCGGGCGCGGTCGAGGATACCGACGAAAGCGCGGTGCGAAAGATTTTTGACGTCAATTACTTCGGCACGCTGTTCGCGACGCAGGCGGTTATCCCCGTTATGCGCGAAAACGGCGGCGGCACGATAATCAATATGTCCAGCGCGGGCGCGCCTTTGTCGCTGCCTTTTCAGTCGTTTTATTCCTGCACGAAATCGGCGGTGTCGTCGCTTTCCGAGGCGCTTCGTATCGAACTTAAACCGTTCAACATAAAAGTTTCGACAATCCTTCCCGGCGACGTCAAGACGGAATTCACCGCCCGCCGCGAAAAGAACAAAAGCAACAGCGTTTATTACGGCGAAAGAATCGACAAATCGGTTGAAAAGATGGAGCGCGACGAACAAAACGGAATGTCGCCGTCGGTCATCGCGAAAATCGCCCTGAAAATCGCAAAATCGAAAAATCCGCCCGTGTACGTCGTGGGCGGCGCGTCGTATAAACTGCTTGTGGGACTTTCAAAAATCTTGCCGAAACGTCTTGTCGTATGGGCAATCGGAAAGCTTTACGGATAATGCCAACAAAAAAACTGCAACGCCCGTTGCAGTTTTTTATTTGCTTTTTCCAAAATTTACTTTTCGTTTAGTCCTTCTTTTTCTTTTTGGCGTAGCTTCTCACCGCGTACGCGATGTTGGTCATATGGTCGGCGACACGCTCCGCGTTGGACGAAAGACTCAGATAAATCGCGCCGACTTCGGGCGTACATTCGCCCTTGTTCATACGCTCGATATGGTGTTCGCCCATTTCTTCTTTTTGTCTGTCGACGCTTTCCTCGTACTCGTTCACCTTGTCGATATAATCAAGAGTGACTTCCTTATACGTCTTCATTACCTCGTCGTAAAGGTTTGTAATCGTCGCTTTAAGCGTCTGAATTTCGGAAATTGCCTTCGGCGAGAACGTGAGTTTGTCCGCCTCCATCTTTTCGGCGTATTCCGAGATATTTTCGGCGTAGTCACCGATACGCTCGATATCGCTTACGGTGTGATACGACGTACTGATTAAGATTTTGTCGTCTTCCGAAAGGTCGACCTGCGACAATTTCACAAGATATTTCGTGATTTCACGGTTAAGAAAGTTCAGACATTTTTCGTTTTTGGCGATTTCGTCGATGACGTCGGACACTTTGCCGACCATAACCGCGTCCATACATTTGTCGAAGTTTGATTTTGCGATTTCCGCCATATTTTCGATTTCGTTTTTAAGTTGCGCGACCGCAACCGGGGGCGTTCTCAACAAACGCTCTTCCAAAAAGTACAGGTGCGGCTCGTCGTTTTTGTCGTCCGTTTTTCTCTCGGGAACGATTTTTGAAACGAACTTCACAAGCAGGTTCATAAACGGCAACAGTACTATGGTGGTGGTTACGTTGAAGAAAGTGTGCAAAAGCGCAATTCTCATCGCGGGACTTTTAATCGGCATAAACATCTTCGTAAACACGCCGGAAATGCTCACAAGCCCGAATATCGTCACGCCGATCACGTTAAACATAAGGTGGATTACGGCGGTGCGACGCGCGTTCGTACTTGTGCCGACCGACGCGATAAGCGACGTAATACACGTTCCGATATTGCTTCCCAAAATTATGTACAGCCCTTGCTCAAACGACAAAAGCCCTGCAACCGACATCGTAACGACGATACCGCTGACCGCCGACGACGACTGGATAAGCGCGGTGAACAAAATACCGAACAATAACAGCAACGCAGGGTTTGAAACCTTTGTAAGGAACGCGCTGATTTTGTCCGACTTCGCGAAAATATCCATTGAACTTGTCATAACCGAAAGCCCGACGAATATCATACCAAGCCCGGTGATAATGCCGCCGATTTTTTTGACCTTGTCCTTTTTGGTCAGCATTATTATCAATGCGCCGACGCCCGCAAGAGCCGCAAAAATTACCGTAAGGTTGACGTTTGCAAACCCGCCCGCGCCAAGCGCAACGATAAGCGCGGTCGACGTCGTTCCGATATTCGCACCGAAAACAATCGACGCGGCTTGCGTCAGAGTCATCAGTCCGCTGTTGACGAAACCTATCGCCATAACCGTGACCGCCGCGGAACTTTGTACGACCGCCGTCGTCACCGTTCCTATGCCCACTCCGATAAGCTTCTTATTCGATATTTTGGCAAACATTCGCTTGATTTCGTTGCCGGCAACCATTTCAAGGCTGTCGCCCATCAACTTCATTCCGTAAAGGAAGACGCCGATACCGCCAAGCAGGGACAAAAACGCATAAAATATGTCAAGCCAATTCATTTCAATTTCGGTTGGACAAAATTTGCCCGATTCTCTCCATTATAATAAGTTACTTTCTATATTATATATAATATGTTGATTTATGTAAAACAGATTAGGTTGTTTTCAACCATAAAATTTTGCGATTCAAAAAAAATTTTTGCGGTTTTCATTCACGTTATGCGACAGTTTTATCATTCATGACAAAATGTTTCTATCGTACGGCTTTCATTAAAAATTTTATTATAAACGCCGCAATAAATTATTTTTTCGACTTTTTGTTTTGTTGCTCATTTCGTTTGACATATTTCGCCTTATTCAATATAATAATTGAGCATTGACAAAAACGCTGCTGTGGCTCAGGCGGTAGAGCACATCCTTGGTAAGGATGAGGTCACCAGTTCAAGTCTGGTCAGCAGCTCCACTAAAAAACACACCATTTCGGGTGTGTTTTTTTAATGTGTGCAAAATTTTTTGCACACATTTGCACAATTTCTTTGAAATTGTGCGTGGAGCCTGTCGGCTGCGCTCGGCGATTGAGAATACTTCGTGCTCTCATCGCCTTCTCTTGCCGTCAGCAGCTCATTAAATATCGTTAGTTCACGACGAATACGTCGTGTTTTTTAATGCGTTTTTAACGCATTTGCGCGATTTATTTTTAATTCGCGCGTGGAGCCTGTCGGCTGCGCTCGGCGATCGCGAATACTTCGTGCTCTCATCGCCTTCTCTTGCCGTCAGCAGCTCCAATATCCATCATTTTCTTCGGAATTTGAGGGTCTTTCTTTATAATTGACTAGCCGCATCCTTTTCCTAAAAACACCCTTATTATACCAAAAAATTAAGACCTTGAAAAAAGGCACATTTTTGGCATACTTTTTTAAGAGTTTTTATGGAACTTTGGAATGATTTATGGAAGATTTGGCATACTAGGAATTAATACTTTTTAAACACAACTTCTTTTTTAAGAAGATTAATTGTTTCTACTTGATACCCTACTGCTTGCCACACTGCTTTAGCAACATGGGTTGGTGAGCCTTCCGCTGTGCCATACCAACAAGCTCCATACTTTTGTAAATACATTGGTAGTTCAAAACCTAAAACTTCCTCTATTTCATCAAAAGTCATTGCTATAGTGTTGCTGTTATTTCTTTCAAGAAATTTACCCAATGGGTCATACTTGCTCATAATATTCTCCTATAAATAATATTTTATTCTTACTGTTGTCGAATTGCCGCTTGGTGGAGCAAATAAAATCTCATCTTTATCTGACATCAATTGTTTCATTGCATTACAAATAATGACTGGACGATTTTTTAGTCCAATTGCTTTCTGAATATCCCCTGCCACTAACACTATTGAGCCTTCTCCCTTTGTTCTTGCTTCTTCTTTTTGCTGTTGAATATATTCTCTGGCTAATTGAGTATTTGTTTTACCTGTCATATTTTCTATTGGCTTTACAGATGTACCTTCTTTTAATTCTTTGACCTCTTTTTCTAGATTTTGTACTCTCTCAAGTAATTCTAGGATAATTGAATCGTAATTCATTGAACACCTCCATCTACACATATATTAACACTTATTAAACATCTTGTCAATAGTTTTTAATAACTCTTAATAACTTTTACAAAAAAGACCAGCCATAGGATTCCTTCCTATGGTTGGTCATACATTATTTTAAGTTTTATCCTAGTACACTATCTAGTGCATTAGCTGCTTCTCTATCACTGCTATTTATCATGTGAGCATATATATCTGCTGTCACTTTCGTGCTACCATATCCTGCTCTAGTATGATAGTGATTTGTTTAGGCGAACATATACTAACCATATCTTTGAGGGCGATTGAGAATACTTCGTGCTCTCATCGCCTTCTCTTGCCAGCAGCAGCTCTATAACAACAAACGAATTTCGTTCATGGATTTTTCAACTTGAAGATATCGTGGATTTTCCTTTAATACATCGTCCTTATGGCTTTATCGTTCAGTTCTTGATGATAAACACCGGGAACGGCGGGTCGTTCGTCCAATTATAAAAATCAAGTTTCAAGACCTGATATTTCGACGAATCGAGCGTTTTAAGATACGGCAGCAGCGCGTCTCTTTCCTCGTAGCCCGAGTCGCCGCCGTAATAAACGCTCACGCACATTAAGCCGCCCTTCTTCAAAAGTCCGAGTCCGCCCTCGATTGCTTTTATCGTGGACTCTGCGTGCGTGAAAACGCTGTGATCGCCCGACGGCAGATATCCGAGGTTGAAAACAATGCACGATACGCTGTCACTTTCCGCGTACTTTGTCATATATTCGTGCGATTCAAGGTGGACGTCCGCCGTTTGTCCGCGGCTTTTCAGAAGGTTTTCGGTGCTGTCCACGGCGTCTTTCTGCACGTCGAAAGAAATAACTTTCCCGCTGTCCCCGACAAGCGAGCATAAAAACGACGTATCGTATCCGCGCCCTGCGGTTGCGTCGATAACGACGTCGCCCGCGCCGACGAATTTCCTTATTGTTTCGTGTACAATGGTCAAAGCATTCATATTTTTATTATATCACATCGTGGCGTTTTGACAATAAATAAGGCCGTCCGAAGACGACCTTTTTAACGTTTTTGAATTATCTTTCTTCCCTGAAATAGGAAAGCCCCAGCGATGCAGGCGGCTGCGTCTCGCGTTTATTAAAGAACGAAATAATAATAAGGACGAGAGCGGTTGCAACGTAAGGAATGATTTTTACAAGTTCTTTTTCGGCAAGACTTACGCCCGTAATATAGTTGGGCATAATGTACAAAAGACCGAAAATGAACGAGCCGATAATACAAAGTCCCGGGCGCCACAATGAGAAGATAACAAGCGCGACCGCAAGCCAGCCAAGCCCTTCGATAACGTATTCAAGCGATCCGCGCGTGCAGTCAAGAAGATAAAACGCGCCGCCGATACCGGAAATTGCCGAGCCGATTATGCAGGCAAGGTATTTATATCTGATGACGTTGATACCCGCCGCGTCCGCCGCCGCGGGGTTTTCGCCGACCGCTTTTAAGTTAAGTCCCGTTTTGGTGCGGTTCATAAAAATTGCGACAAGCACCGTGATAATTATACCGACGTACACCAAAACGCCGTGCGACAAGAACATTTGTGAAAACCAGTTGTTTTCGACATTTCCAAAGAACGGCGCGGTGAACACTTTACTTACTTCGTAAAACGTCGTGCCCTCGTTGCTCATCATCGAGCCCCAGAACCCAAGTACACCCGCACCAAACGTTGTAATGGTAAGTCCCGTAACGTTCTGGTTGCATCGAAGGGTAATCGTAAACAATCCGTAAACGACGCCCATCATTGCGCCGAACAGCATTGCCATAAGAATTGCGACAAAGACGATTCCGCCGGCTGCAAGCCCTGCGTTTTTTGCAAGGTTTGCGCCAAGACAGCCGCCGATTGCGCCAAAGCACATAACGCCGGGGATTCCCAGATTAAGGTGTCCGGATTTTTCGATGATAATTTCGCCGGTCGAGCCGAAAAGGAAAACAATACCGAATTTTATTGCCTGAGTTATTAACGTAACAAACATATTACTTATCCTCCTCTGCGACAACTTCCGCTTGTTTTTTCTTTTTGAAGCATGCGGGAATTTTGAAATATTTTTTGTTGAACATTATCTTATAGTTGATAAAGAACTCGCTTGCGATGATAAAGAAGAAGAACACGCCCGCAAGCATTGAGGGGAACGACGCACCAAGACGCGCATACGTTGAAACTTCTGCCGCACCCTTTTGTACGAACACAACCAAAAACGACGTCAACACCATCGCAAACGGATTGAACTTTGCAAGCCAGGAAATAAGAACGCCCGTAAAGCCTCTGCCGTTGACGGTATATTTGCTGTTCAAGTCAAGGTTTGTCGCGCTGACAAGAAGGAATCCCGTGATACCTGCGATAATACCGCAAAGAATCAACGTGCGAATGATAACTTTTTTGCTGTTGATTCCGATATAACGCGCCGTATTTTCGCTTTCGCCGACAACGGTAAGTTCATAGCCGTGCTTGCTGAAACGAAGATAAATGTACATCAGAATCGTAATAACCGCCGCGATGATGATTTTAAGAATAAATTCGTTATCCCCGATTGAGCCGACAACGCCCTTCGTAAACGTCAGCGTACCGGTGCCCGTCGACGCAACGCTTTTAATAAAGTATTCCGTAAGACATACCGCAATATAGTTCATCATAAGCGTCAAAAGCGTTTCGTTGGTGTTCCATCTCGCTTTGAATATTGCAGGAATCATCGACCATAACGCGCCGAATACCATCGCAACGACAAGCGACAGAACAATCGTTCCCGCGTCGCTTGATTTGCCGCCCATAAAGTTTATGACGACAGCGCAACCGAGCGCGCCCATAAGGATTTGTCCTTCGCCGCCGATGTTCCAGAATCTCATTTTGAAACACGGAGTGACCGCAAGCGCGACCAGCAAAAGCAGCGCCGTTTCATGGAAAAGTCCCCAGACACGTCTTGGGGTGCTGAATGCGCCGCCGAAGAAGTTTTTGAAGAAGAAACCCATGTCTTTTTTCGTGATTGCCGTAGTGATAATCGCGCAGGCAAGGATTGACAATGCAAAAGCGATAAGGCGGATAAGCCACGCTTTTTTTCTGTCCATATCCACGCGTTTTACAAGGTGCGCGACGGGTTCGTGAACTGTTTTACGCATTGTGTCCCTCCTTTACTTCATCGTCAAATATTTCGACTTTTTCGGGCATACTTGTCATAAGAAGCCCGACTTGCTCTTTCGTGCAATTTCTTGCGTCGACAATGCCGCTGACTTTGCCGCCGCACAAAACCATGATTCTGTCCGAAAGCGCAAGCAGTACGTCCAAATCTTCGCCGACGAAAATAACGGCAACTCCGTTTTCTTTTTGTTTGTTGAGCAAATTATAAATGACGTAGGACGAGTTGATGTCCAGCCCCCTTACGGGATAAGCCGCCATAAGGACGGTAGGCGCGGACGCAATTTCGCGACCGACCAGAACTTTTTGCACGTTTCCGCCCGAAAGTTTTCTGACGGGAGTTTTTACGGAAGGCGTCACAACTTCAAGTTCTTCCACGATATTTTCCGCAAGGTCGTGCGGGGTTTTTCTGTCCAGAAACATCGAATGACCTTTGCCGTAAGAACGAAGCATCATGTTGTCCGTCAAGTCCATATTGCCGACAAGTCCCATGCCCAGACGGTCCTCGGGGACAAACGAAAGCCTTACGCCCAATTCTCTGATTTGCGTAGGGGATTTCTGCCTCAAATCGACTTCTTTATTATTGTCTTTGGGGTCGAAGTAAGTGACCGTACCGCCTTCCAGACGTTGAAGTCCCGCGATTGATTCCAGAAGTTCGCGCTGACCGCTGCCCGCGATACCTGCGATACCCAGAATTTCGCCCGAACGCGCCGTGAACGACACGTTGTCAAGCGCAAGTATTCCTTCGCGGTTTTTGCAAGTGAGTCCGGAAATCGTGAGCCTTTCTTCTGCGTTGACGGGGATTGTTCTGTCAATATTAAGTTCGACCTTTTCGCCGACCATCATTTCCGTCAACGAACTTTCGGTTGCGTCTTTCGTATCGACGGTGCCGATATATTCGCCTTTTCTTAAAACTGCGACTCTGTCCGAGATTTCCAGTACTTCGTTGAGTTTGTGCGTAATAATGATAATGGATTTTCCGTCGTCGCGCATTTTCCTTAAAACGTCAAAGAGTTTTTTGGTTTCCTGCGGCGTCAGAACGGCGGTAGGCTCGTCCAGAATAAGGATATCCGCGCCGCGATACAACGTCTTAATAATTTCGACGGTTTGTTTTTCGGAAACGGACATATCGTAAATTTTCTTTTTGACGTTGATATCGAAACCGTACTTATCGACAATTTTTTGTACGATTCCAACGCGATTTCTCGACAAATGGTTGAATTTGATTTTCTTGCCGAGTTTTACAAAAGGAAGCGCCGCGCATTTTAAGGCGCATTTTATTTTTTCGGCAGGTTTGTCGCCAATCCTAAATTCTTTGACGGGCGAACGCTCGTCATCGGCGTCAACGACAATGCCGTAGTCGTCAAGTTTATCTTTGTATTCTTTCGATTTTTCACGGATACTGAACGGGGGCATCTTTTCGCCAAGAATAACGTTGTCCGCCGCCGTAAAGATGTCAATCAGCTTAAAATGCTGATGGATCATTCCGATGTGGTATTTATAAGCGTCCTGCGGAGAACGAATCACGACTTCCTTCCCGTCGATGAAAATTTCACCGCTGTCGGGGAAGTATATGCCCGCAATCATATTCATAAGGGTGGTTTTACCGCTTCCGTTTTCGCCAAGAAGCGACAAAATTTCACCGCGCCTGACGTCCATGCTGACGTCATTGTTCGCAACGACCGCGCCGAACCGTTTAGTAACGTTTCTGAGTTCGATAGCGTTGTTTTGTCCCATATAACTCTCCAAATTTTGGCGTTTTCACGCCGAAAAAAAAGGGTTAAGGCGGGACGATTGTCCCGCCGAAATCCTATTCTGTTGTTGTAAATTAGTACTTCTCGTTAAGAAGCGTGATGCCGTCGATACGAACGTCAAAGTAAGGTGCTGCACGATGTTTGGATTCAAAGAAAACGCCGTTTTCAACGACTTGCGTGTCGGCTTTGTTGTTATCTTTGCCGGTACCGTCGTCTTCAAAGTTTACGTTTGCCATATATGTTTCAAGTTTAGCACCTTTAACAGTGAAGGTGGCGGTGTCGAAAACGTTAAGGGTGCCGTTCATAAGTTTTGCTTTGATTTCAGCAACTTTTTCCGCAGTGTCAGCGGTTGCTGCCGTACCGAAAGCGGTAAGTTCTACGGAACCGGTTGCGATAGTGCCTGTCCAGTCCTTAGCAACGTTTGCTTTATTAACGTCGCCTTTGGCGTTTACGATTTGTTCAGCAAGGTATTTGTAGTAAGGTGCCCAGTTGATTCTGGAAGAAACGATGAACGTTTCGGGGCAAGCTTCGAAAGTGCTTCCGTTGTAAGATACGTTGGGAACTTTTGCTGTTTCACAAGCGTTAGGTGCGCCCATGGAGTCAGCGTGTTGGCTGATAAGTTTGCAACCTTTACCAATGAGCAAGTTTGCTGCTTCCTTTTCGCCGGTTTCATCATACCAGCTACCGGTAAATTGAACGTCCATCGTGACGGTCGGGCAGACGGATTTTGCGCCAAGGTAGAAGGAGGTGTAGCCGGAGATAACTTCCGCATAGGTGTATGCGCCGACGTAACCCATTTTGGCTTCTTCTGCGGTGAAATTGCCTGCTGCGATCATTTCATTGAGTTTCAAACCTGCGGCAACGCCTGCAAGGAAACGACCTTCGTAAATGGAAGCGAATGCGTTGACAAAGTTAGGAAGATTTTCGGTGTGAGCTCTCGTTCCGGTTGCGTGTGCAAACAAAACTTTGGGAGCTTTTTTTGCAGCTTTCAACATATATGCTTCGTGACCGAAAGAGTCAGCGAAAATGATGTTGCAACCTGCGTCGACAAGGTTCATGGCTTCCTGATAGCAAGTATCGTCCTCAGGGATACCGGTTTTGATGATGACTTGGTCGTCGCGAAGACCGAGTTCGCGTTGAACTTCTTCCATCGCCGTGATGAAGTTTTTGTCGTACGTGCTGTTTTTGTCATGCAAGCAAAGCATACCGATTTTGATGTTCGAATAATCGACTTCTCCGCCGTCGTCTTTCTTACATGCGGTAAGACCGACTGCAAGTGCTGCAACTATCGCTACAACAAGGAAAATTGCAAGAATTTTTTTCTTCATTATGAAACCCTCCATATATTTTGCCTTATGGCATTTTTTAACTTAGTTTTTCCTGAAAGTGACGCCGTCGTCCGACATACTTTCGATAATCGCAAGGCTTTCGACGCGGACGCCCTGCTCTCTCAACTCGTCCCCGCCTTTCTGGAAGCCCTTTTCGATGGCAATCGCGCACCCGACAAGAGTCGCACCCGCCTGCCCGATCAATGCGATAAGCCCGCGCAACGCCTCGCCGTGAGCAAGAAAATCGTCGACGATAAGCACGCGGTCGGAAGAATTCAGAAATTCCTTTTCAACCATTATCGTGTTTACGTTGCCGTGGGTATAACTTTTGACTTCCGCAGAATAAACGTCTTTTGAAATGTTGGCGGTTTTACTTTTCTTAGCAAAAAGCACCGGGACGTGCAAGTACATAGCTGCGTAGCATGCAATTGCGATTCCCGATGCTTCTAAGGTCAGAATTTTGGTAACTTGGTCGCACTTATAGAGTGAGTAGATTTCCTTGCCGATTTCCTCCATCAAAGTATCATCTATAAGATGATTGAGAAAACCTCCAACTTTTAACACCTCTCCGGGGAAGACTTTACCGTCCCTGAGGATGCGTTCCTCCAAAAGTTTCACTCTGTACCCCAATATAATGTGGTTGGCGTCGGTCGAAAACACTTTATTTTGTGTTTTTTGGCTTTCCGCCACCTGTAAGATAGTGCCATTATAACCAAAACGACAAAATGTGTCAAACGAAAATCGCCACTTTTGAACATTATTTTCAACTTCTTTCAAATTAAAAAATAATAACCATACAAAGGCGACGAAATATAAGGGTTTTTCTGAACTTTTATTCACGTTTCAACCATTTCCCCGCCCGCGCTTTCGCATGATTGTCTCTCCAATCATTCCGTTTGCTCTCCCGCGCGACCGCATACTCACCCGACCTGTTGCCCATACATTCGCCCAATCTGTTGCCCGCATGCTCGCCACTCTCGTTTTTCCGCTTACTTAATAAATACGCGCGCCCCGCGCGCCGCCCGCGTACATATCCCGCCCGCGCGCTCGCGCGTTGCCCTCGATTATGTCGTTTGTCAAAACGTAGTTCTCATATGGCGCGAGGTTCACGTTCTGCAATTCCTAGAAGGTGGAAATCGGTTTCGCGTATGCCGCGTAAAGAGTGGTATAATGGCTAAAAATCCGAAAGTAAACTTAAACGTGTTTTAGTTCCCTTTTAATTTTTGATATGGTATAATAAAGTAAAAAAAATAAGAAGTGCGCCCAGATAAACCACAAACGTGATCCCAGCACTGCAACGGGACACCTCCCAAAGGGCAGTCCCTAAACACTTCTTGAAACAGATAATAAAGCAATTCAAATCGCTTGTCAAGCGAAAATGAACATTAAATCAATAATCGGACAAGCCTAAAAGACCGCCGATACGTCCAGATACTTGCATACTTTCGTAAGCACTTCTACGGACGGCACGTTGTCGCCCCTGCGCCAGTTAGATATATTCGACTTGCTGTTTTAGTTCCCTTTTAATTTTTGGTATGGTATAATAAAAAAGAAGCAGCCTATTGGCGGTAGTTTCAAGCAATGCTCTCATACCACAGGTCTACTTCCTAAAAAGCATACTAAAACAAATCAACGTTCTTGTCAAGCAAATAAGTTTTAGTTCCCTTTTAATTTTTGGTATGGTATAATAGGGAACGAGAAAAACTCCTGAAAACCTTAGAGTTTCAGGAGTTTTTTTGTCTTGCTAAATGTTGTTCCATATTTTCATGTTACGGCGTTGACTTTTTCGATGTTTCGCATATACTATTATATAGGCTTAACAATAAGTCTTTGGCTGAGATGCCATTATCAGGTCGGCGAGCGGGTAACTGCTCGTCTTTTTTTGTTCTTATTTCTTTGGTATGATATATATCGATAAATATTAAAAACGAAAAGACTCTCGAATACTATTCGGGAGTCTTTTGTGTGATTTTATAAGTTTCAATTGCCGTAAAGAGTTACATTATATACGGCAGAAGCCGTCGGGGGTGACGATTATTTCGCCGGCCTGAACGGCGGCGGTGAGAGAAGCGTCAATCCATTCCACGGCGGATTTCGTGCGTTTCGCGACGTTGAACAGTTTGAAAACTTCCTTATTAAGGTCGTCCTTTTCGATATAGACGGTCGCTTCGATCGCGCATTTTGCGGCGGCGACGATCTCGTCGGGATGAACCTTTGTCAAATCGCGGGTAACGCGCGCGTCGCTCGGGCGGAAAGTCGAAACGGGCTTATCGACGTAAAAGACTTTGCCAGAATATTCCTGTCGTTGCGCCTCGTATGACGAAACGTATCTTGAAATTTGTGCGATGGCCTTTTTGGCGGTTTTCGGCACGCAGAACGCCGCGGCGATTTTATCGATAAGACAGTTTTCTTCAATCGGCGACTCGACCTCGATAACGGTGCGGATTTTATTCATAATCGCTTCTTCGTTGACGAAATTCAGGACGTATTCCGCACCGGCGCGCGCCAGCGGTTTGATATAAGCCGTCTTATAAGTTTTTCTGTATTTTTGCAGCGCGTCGCGGACGGTTTTTTTGGAAACGACCTTCTTTTCGGTGAGCGTCGCGACGACTTCCTTGATTTTGTTGATTTCGCGTTTCTGGTTGTTGAAGTAGTTTATCGTCCAAAGATTATAGACGTTCCAGCCGAGTTTTTTCAGTATTCTCGTCTGCATTGTCATGCGGTCTTTCGCGGACGGGATTTTTGCCGAGTGTTCGCTGTCCGCGATGATTGCGAGAATATACTTGTTTTTGTCGCGGGGATCAACGACGGCGACGTCGATTTTGAAGTCGGACACGCCGACGTTCGCGTCGCACAACAGCCCGCGGTCTTTCAGGTCTTTCGCGACGTTTTCGCCGATACCCTTCGACTCCACCCTGACGTCCTTTGCCGCAATCGAAAGCATCTCGGGACCGCGTTCGGCGTATTCGAGGAAGGCTTTCAACGCTTTAACGCCCACGCTGTCGGTGCGGTTAAGGTCAATCATATTCCCCGTTACGGAACTGAAAACAATCATCTCGCTCCTTGCGCGGGTAACTGCAACGTTAAGTCGTTTATAGCCGCCCTGCTGGTTTATAGGACCGAAATTCAACGATAATCTGCCCGTTGCGTCGGGACCGTATCCGACGCTGAACAAAATCAGGTCGCGCTCGTCGCCCTGAACGTTTTCAAGGTTCTTCACGAAAACAGGCTCGTCCACGTCGTACGCCACGTCGTCGAGACCTTCCTTGTGAATCTCGTGTTGCAGCTTATCTTCGATGTAATTCTGTTGCGCCGTATTGAACGTAACTATGCCGATCGAGCGGTTTCGTTCCTGCGGATTTTTAAGCCTTGCCACGACTTCTTTCACAAGCGCGTCGCCTTCTTTTTTGTTGCATTTGCTGCCGCCTCTTTCGTAAACGCCGTCGACATAGGCAAGTTTTACTTTGCCTTTCAGCTCGTTCGGAGACGGGAAAGTGAGCAACTTATTGTCGTAAAACATGCTGTTGGAAAACGCGATAAGGCTTTCGTGATTGCTGCGGTAATGCCACAAAAGATGACGTTCGGGCATGCCGATTGCAAGGCAGTCGTCAAGGACGCTTTCAAGGTCTTCGACTTCGAAGTGCTGTTCGTCGCGATAATCGGTGCGGAAGAACATCGTGGGCGGAAGCTGCTTCGGATCGCCGACAACGATGACGTTTTTACCGCGCGCGATTGCGCCTACCGCCTCGCACGTGGGCATCTGCGACGCCTCGTCGAAGACGACAAGGTCGAATTTTTCCTTTTCGATATCGAGATATTGTGCAACCGACACCGGACTCATCAGAAGACACGGGCAAGTCGCGCGAAGTATTTCGGGAATTTGCGAAAACAGCGCGCGTATCGTCGTGCCCTGCATATTCGTTTTTTCGGCGCGATACAGCAAAACTCTTTCCAGGTTATGCTCGCCCGAAGTATCGGTGCGCGGAAGTTTCGACACGAGCCTTAAATACAACTCCGACCTTGTGAGTTTTTCGTATTCGTCGGACAGCGCGCGGAAACGTTGCATCGTTTCTTCAAGCGACAGCCCCGAGAACCTGCAAAGCACGTCGTCAAGGTAAAGTTCGCTCCTGACAAAATTGAAATACACGCATTTTTTGAAACTTCTCAGCACGTCTTCGGCGGTAATTTCGCCGTTAAACAGCGGTTCAAGCACGAAATCGAAGCCTTCTTGTCCGCAACGTTCCACGACGCTCTGGTATCTGCACCAACTCGGAATATAGTCCATATTCTTTTCGATACTCGAAATGCGGTCGATAGTGCTGTTGATTTCTTCGCGCGGGTCTTTTTTGACGATGCAAAAGAGATTTTCGAATGCGGTTTTCGCCTTTTGTTCGGTTTCGTAAGCGCGCATATAGTATTCCATAAGGACGTGCGGCTTATTTTTCGTCAATCGACGGCAGGTTTCGTTAAAAAGATTGAAGTCGCAATCGGCGTACAGTGCGCGTGCGGCGTCGTAAAGCGCGGACACCGTCGCGATTTTGTCGTCAAGACCCCTATCGTTTTCGGTTGTGGCGAAAAGCGAGGCGACTTCCGCGCGGCGTTTTTTGACGGTTTCTTTGGTTTCCGCAATGATAAGCAGGAATTCCAGAAATTCGCGGCGGTCGTTTTTGTCGACGGAAGAGAGCGCCTTTTTCACCGACTTTGGCAAAAACGCATTTTTTTGCATTGCTTCTTTGACCTCGGCGGGCGCGACGTTTTCGGGATACTTTCCGTACTTATTCTCGTATTCTTTCGTGATAAGCCCGTCGCGACGAGCCGCTTCGAGATACGACTCCACAAGACCTTTCGCGTTTTCGACGGCGCAGGCGTTTTCAAAATATTTTGCGATTTTTTCGTCGGACGTGAGTTTGTCCGACAGGAAATACAACGCCTTCAACTTTTCGCCGGTGAGCGAAATCGTTCGCATATTGATTAAGGTTTGAAGTTCGCGCGCGTAAGTTTTCAGATGTCTGAGTTCCATCTGGTAAATATCGAGCACGCTTTCGGCTTCTTCGCGCCAGGCGTCGGTGTAATCGAATTTTCCGATGTATCGAAACGGCGACTTTTCGATATCGCCGCATTCTTTCGCGCGGATTGCAAGTTCCGTCAGAATATCAAGGTATCTGTTGAATGACGACGCCGTCAGTTTTTCGTAAAACAACCCGTCGATTCTTAAACAATCGGGAGCGTCCGAATTGTCAAGATAAGCCATCATCGCCTCGTACAGCGAGAAACCGAGATAACGCTTTCTGTGCATTGCGTCGATTTCGCCCTGCAACTTGTCGATGCACTCCTTGATTTCATTCGCTTTTTCTTCAAAGTCGATGTCGGAAGCGGCAGAACCAAGGTTTAACGTGTTGATTATTTTCGATAAAATATCGGTTTTGTGCGTTTTGTCGGAATGAAGTTCCAGACAGAAATCACCCGCGCCACAGTCGACAAGGCGTTTATAAACCACGTTCAACGCCGCCATTTTTTCGGCGACGAACAGCACGCGCCTGCCGCGCACGATGTTGTTGACGATGATATTCGTTATCGTTTGCGACTTGCCTGTGCCGGGCGGTCCGTGCAGCACGAACGAGCCGTTCAGACTTGCTTTTATCGCCTGATATTGCGAGCTGTCCGCGCTTATCGGCAGCAACATTCTGTCCGTCCCGAAGTACGCTTCGTCCGAGTTTGCGGTGTCGGTCGGGGTTTCGTTTTTCAGCCCGGCGTCCACCGAGTTTGAGATCATAGAACGGATAAGCGGCGACTCCTTGAACTTGTCGATATTATAGCGCACGTCGTGCCACATGAGATAATTCGTGAACGACAAAACGTTCAGATAAACGTTGTCGATAATTTCCCATCCGGGTTTATCGGCGATTTCTTTTTTGACGCGCGCAATGACTGCGAGTATGCTTTTCGCGTCGGACAGTTCGACCGCCGAAAGCCCACGCATATCGAGGCGGAATTCCTGATACAAAAATTCCAGCAAAGTATTGTTTATCTGCGCTCCGTCAACGTCGAAAGTTATCGAAAATACGGGCAGAGATATGCCTTTTTTGTCAATCGACACCGGATAAAGAATAAGCGGCGCGTATTTGAATTTTTCGTTTTCAGACTCTCTCCACTTCAAAAAGCCGCACGCCACGTACAAACTTGCGGTGCCCGACTCTTCTTCGATGGTTTTTTCCTTGCGATAAAGATTGAGCAGCGTTTTGTTTTGTTCTTTTTCCGAAAACACGGTCGAAAGTCTTTTGTTTTTGTATTCGTACAAAAGGTATTCCGACAGCGGTTTCAACGGCGCGGGGTTGTCGAAAGACGGATTCAGCCTTGCGTCGCCGTCGGGCACGTCTTTGGGGTGCGCCGTGAGCGTATACGGTTTATCGTGTGTGACGTTTTCGACAAAGGTTTCGATTGACGCGGTGAGAATTTTCACGGCGGTATTCGACACCCTGAAATTCAAAAGCGAATTGCGAAGATCGAGTTCCAGCAAGCGGCGTTCCCACTGTTTTTCGCGGGTGAACAAACTTTCGCCGCCGATGTTTTCGCCGTATTCTTTGATTTTCGGCGGAGCGGCTTGTTTATAATCGTCGCTTTCGACAAGGTCGTATCCGCCCTCCGTTTTCACGCGGACAGACTGCGGCAGTATGCCCATGATACGCGCGCGTTTTATATCGACCGCAAAATCGACGGTCGGCGATTTTTTAAGGAACGACACGGCGTTTTTCTCGCACTTTTCAAAACTTTCGCCCTTGAAAATGCCCGAAATATCGATAAGCGTCGCTTCACCGACGCCCGCCGCCGCTTTTTTCGCGACGTAAGACATATCGTCGAACACGTCTTCCGCCATACATTCTTCGGTAAGGAAGCACGCGACGTACCAGCTGTTGTCCGATTTCGCAACGACGGGATTGTATCCCGCGCTTTCGATCACCGACGCGAAAATCAGCGCAAGTTCCATCGGCGTTGCGACCTTGTCCGAAAGTATTTCCGAAAAATCGGACACGATGACGCTGTCCGCCGTCGTTTTCTTGCCCATAAGGAATCCGCAGTCGCAAAGTACCGCATACGTCGCGGCGCAGAGATTTCGCACTTTGTTTTTCGACGCGTTCGCATAGCCCGTGCCGGTAACGTCCTTAAAACCCCATTCCGCAATCTTTTTGTGCGCGAGGTTTAAAAGTCTGTTGACGTCGGGCGTGCGGCGGACGAAAGTCGCGATACTTTCGGGTTTATCGACGTTGCACTCGTCAAAGGCAAGCACCGTTACCCTTTCCGTCGCTTCTTCCAGGACGACGCCGTCCTTCAATACCTGCACCGTTATTTCGCCGTCGTGCTTTCTGTTTTGCGCCACCATATAAAGGGGCGACAGTTTCGCGATGCCGTCGAATCTGAGATTGGCGCGGGCGGGAAACACCGCCTGAATTTCGGAAACGGGCAGCAAAAAATCGGGCTTTGACGACACGCTGATTTCGATATTTTCGCAGTCGAAGTCGGACGCGTTTCTGACGTAAAGCCTTTTGACGGGGGATATCCCGTTTTGCACCTGATAATAACTTATCACGGACGAACATAATAAGCTGATTTCGAATTCGCTCATAGACACCTCTTTATTTATCGATATTTTACCATATCGCGCGAAATATTTCAACTAAAAATAAATGCGGATTTACTTTAATACACAAGCGGCAGTTTGTAAAAATAGTCTAAATCGTCATTTAACGTGTCTTTTTTGAACAATTAACGCCTTGTTTTGCAATGTGCCGAAATGCACCTTATCCGCGCCGTTTTGCAGAACGGGGTTATTTCGTTGCAAAAACGCACGCTTATCGCAGGGTTTTAATATGTTTTTGTGAAATTGAGATATTTTGGAAAATATTACAATTTTTTTTGCGCGCTCGTTAAAAATTTATCGCATCGGTTGATTTTTGACGCTAATTATTGTAATATATTTTTGTTACTATTAAATTATTATGTGCTAGGCGGCATATTATGGATTCAAAATACGAAAGCCTGTTTACGCCGTGGAAAATCAAGAATTGCGAAATCAAAAACCGCATTGTAATGACTTCTATGGGCGGTACGTCAATCTTCGGCTGGATGGAGCCCAACCACTTTGACAAGGAAGCCGCAAACTTCTTGCTTGAACGCGCAAAGAACAACGTCGGTCTTATCCTTCCCGGCATCGCGCCTATCAGGGATATCCTTCTCGGGAAATGGCTTTATCAAGGCAAAGGAAAGTTTAATAAGCTCAAAGAATTTATGGACGAGTTCCATAAAACGGGCGCAAAAATGTTCGTACAACTTACGGCGGGCTTCGGCAGGTCGCTGGCAATCAACGACATTATGGTAAAGGCGTTACACAACAAAGCCCTTGCAACCGTCCTGAAACCCGCCCTTGACGTAAGTTACCTTACCGCAAGCGCAAGCGCAACCCCCAACAGATGGCAAGAATCCTGCATCTCTCGCCCCCTTACGCAAAAAGAAATCCACAAAATGGTCGAGGCTTTCGCAAAAACCGCGAAACTCTGCATGGACGCGGGCGTCGACGGCGTTGAAATCCACGCCGTTCACGAAGGCTACCTTCTTGACCAGTTCACGATGAAATACACCAACCAAAGGACGGACGAATACGGCGGATCGTTTGAAAACAGATACCGCTTCCCCGTCGAAATCGTCAAAGCCATCAAAAAGGCGTGCGGCGACGACTTCCCCGTTTCTTTGAGATATTCCGTCGTTTCCAAAACCAAAGGATTCGGCAAAGGCGCGCTTCCCGGCGAAGACTACGTTGAGGTCGGCCGCGATATGGAAGAAAGCGAAAGAGCCGCAAAATATCTCCAAGACGCCGGCTACGATATGCTCAACTGCGACAACGGCACCTACGACGCCTGGTACTGGGCTCACCCCGGTCCCTATATGCCGCAAAACTGCAACCTCGAAGACGTCGCTCACATCAAAAAATTCGTTGACATTCCCGTCGTGTGCGCCGGCCGTATGGAACCCGACGCAGGCGCGGAAGCAATCGCCGAAGGTAAAATCGACGGTTTGGGCGTTGCTCGTCAGTTCCTTACCGATCCCGCATGGGTAACCAAACTTATGAACGACGATATCGCGTCGATTCACCCCTGCATCTGCTGCCACAACGCCTGCTTCAATATGGCGTCCTATAAAGGCGACGACGGACAACTCGTCGGCAACGACCAAACCCTTGCGGACAACGCCGGTATGGCTCGCTGCGCCCTTAACCCGCAGACGATGCAAAGCAAAAAATACAAAATCGTCAAAGCCGCTCATCCCAAGAAAATCGCAGTTATCGGCGGCGGTATCGGCGGTATGGAAGTCGCGCGCGTCGCAACTCTGCGCGGACATAAGGTTACGATTTACGAAAAGTCCAACGTTCTCGGCGGCGTATTCATCGCTGCCGCTGCGCCTTCGTTCAAGGAGAAAGACCGCGACCTTATCAAATGGTACGAAAAGGAAATCAAAGACCTTAATATCGAAGTAAAATTCAACACCGAGGTCAAACCCGAAGACATCGCGAAGCTCGGCGCGGACGAAGTCGTCGTCGCAACGGGCAGCAAGGCAAGAAAACTTCGCGTTCCCGGTGCGGAAAAAGGCATCGAAGCGTGCGAATATCTGCTTGGCACCAAAGAAGTCGGCAACAAAGTCATCGTCATCGGCGGCGGCTTGTCCGGTTGCGAAATCGCCCTTGACCTTTACAACAAAGGCAAGACTCCCGTCATCGTCGAAATGAAAAACGACCTTGTCGCAATGAGAGGCGTCTGCCTTGCAAACACTTCGTATCTCCGCGACTTCTTCGCGCTTAACAAAGTCGACGTACGTCTGAACACCGGTCTTGTCGAGATCACCGACAAAGGCGTCAAGGTCAAAGACCTTAAAACCGGCAAGGAGTCGGAAATCGCAGGCGACAGCGTGATTATGTCTGTCGGCTATATTCCCACCCCCGTCGCAAAAGACGGCGTGAAACTTGTCGGCGACTGCAACGGCATCGGCAACCTGCGTACGGTTATCTGGCGCGCCTGGGACGTCGCGATGAAACTGTAATCGAAAATCTTCCAAAAAGGACGCTGTCGTCTGACAGCGTCCTTTCTTTTTGTTTTATTAACCTTATAAATACGAAAGACGTTTATTCGCCTTTCTTTTGCAGAGCGGCTTCGATAAATCCTTTGAACAATGGATGCACGCGGTTGGGGCGCGACTTGAATTCGGGATGGAATTGCACGCCGACGTAGAAAGGACGGTCTGTAAGTTCCACAGTTTCGACAAGGCGACCGTCGGGAGAAAGCCCCGAAAGAGTAAGCCCGTTTTTCGTCAGAATCTCGCGATAATCGTTGTTGAACTCATAGCGATGACGATGGCGTTCGGAAATTTCAAGCGTGCCGTAGCAGCGTTGCATCGTCGTGTTTTCTTTTATCACGCAAGGATACGCGCCAAGTCTTAACGTGCCGCCCTTGTCTATGTCGTCGCTTTGTCCGGGCATAAAGTTGATGACTTTGTTTTGGCACAGCTCGTCGAACTCGCCGGAGTGCGCGTCCCTGATTCCTGCGACGTTTCTTGCGTACTCGATAACGGCGATTTGCATACCGAGGCAGATTCCGAAGTACGGCACGTTGTTTTCGCGCGCGTATTTCGCCGCAAGGATCATGCCTTCGATGCCGCGACTTCCGAAACCGCCCGGCACGATAATCCCGTCAAGACCGCTTAAAATTTCGTCCGCGGAATCAGGCGTTATCGTTTCGGAATCGATCCATTTTATGTCGACCTTCGCACCGAGGAAATACCCCGCGTGTCTTAACGCTTCCGCAACCGAAAGGTATGCGTCGTGAAGTTGCACGTACTTTCCGACAAGACCGATAGTAACGTGCTTTTTCGCCGTTTTGATATCTTTAACCATCTGTTTCCAATCGTTAAGGTCGGGTTCTGCAACATTGTCGATATGCAACTCTCTTAAAACGACCGACGAAAAGTTGGATTTTTCAAGCATAAGCGGCGCTTCGTACAAGCACGGCAGCGTGATGTTTTCAATGACGCAATCGGGCTTTACGTTGCAGAACAAAGCAATCTTTTTGAATATGGATTCTTCCAGCGGTTCGTCCGCGCGAAGCACGATGACGTCGGGGCGGATTCCCATACCTTGCAGTTCTTTTACGGAGTGTTGCGTGGGTTTCGATTTATGCTCGTCCGAGCCGCTCAGAAACGGCACGAGGGTCACGTGAATGTACAGGCTGTTTTCGGTCCCGACTTCGATACCGACCTGACGAATCGCCTCGATGAAAGGCTGCGACTCGATATCGCCGATCGTGCCGCCGATTTCGGTGATGACGACGTCGGCGTCGATTTCTTTGCCGACGTGATAAATAAACTCTTTTATTTCGTTCGTGACGTGAGGAATAATTTGTACGGTCGAGCCGAGATATTCGCCCCTTCTTTCTTTGTTGAGGACGTTCCAGAAAACCTTGCCCGTCGTGAGATTTGAATATTTATTAAGGTTTTCATCGATAAATCTTTCGTAGTGTCCAAGGTCGAGGTCGGTTTCGCAGCCGTCTTCGGTGACGTAAACTTCGCCGTGCTGATACGGGCTCATCGTGCCGGGATCGACGTTGATATACGGGTCGAGTTTCTGCGCGATGACTTTGAGTCCTCTTGCTTTCAAAAGTCTGCCGAGCGACGCTGCCGTGATGCCCTTTCCGAGCCCCGATACGACGCCCCCGGTTACAAAAATGTACTTTGTCATAAAATCATTCCTCCGCTTTTTATTTATAGGTAGATAAAATATTTTCCGCAATGACGCGTTTCGTGACGCACCTGTCCATTGCCTGTTTTTCGATATAGCGGTGCGCTTCTTGTTCGGTCATTTTAAGCTGTTCGATCAAAAACCATTTCGCCTTGTTCACGACGCGGATATCTTCCATTCTTTCCTCGGCAAATGATTTCTTGATTTCAATCCGACGAAGCCGCTCCCGCGTGGCGCACATAAGTTCAACGACTTCTTCGGTGAGTTCGGGCGACGTGGGTTTCGGCAACGTCAACACCCCGTGCGGCGCAAGAACGGACGATAATTCCGAAAAATTCTCCGCGCGGGTAAACAATAATACGCAAACGCCGTCCGTTTCCGAAACGTCCAGCGCAAGGCTTGTGCCGAAGTCGTCGGGAAGCGGCGTATTGATAATCACGATATCAGGTTTTTCTTTGGAAATCACCCGCCGCGCGCTTTTGGCGTCGCGATAAACGCTTATGGGGCTGAAACGATTTTTCGGGAGAAGAGGCAACATCGCGCCGTTAAACTTTTCCGACGACGATACGAGTGCAACTTTGTATACTCGTTCCGAAGAACTTTGTTTCTCGCCTTTTGTCTCCATACGTTACCCGCGGGTAAAACTCTTATTTTCGCTTAACCGCGAAAATGCTTTTTCAATAAAAAAAGCGTCCATTCGACATGGGTTTTTCCCCTTGTGAATGAACGTCTTTGCTCAACGATTTTGAATTATAGCACCCGGAATATTTATTTGTCAATAAAAATAAAAGCGGAAAATCAATAAAAAAATCACTTGACAAAAAAAATTTGCGGTCTTATAATCCTGCAATATAAAGGCAACGGCGTCTTACGGTTTTTGCAACCGTTCGACGCTCTTTTTCTGATTTTTCGGGCAACGACGTCCAATGCGGGCGCCGCTGTCTTTTTTTTAAAGGAGTATAGTATATGAATACCGTTACGAATGAATTCGCAAGCCTTGTATTCGACGACAAGGTGATGAAGGAAACTTTGTCCGACGACGTTTACGCCGCCCTCAAAAAAACCATCGACGAAGGCGAAAATCTCTCCTTCGACGTCGCAAACGCGGTTGCCGTCGCAATGAAAGACTGGGCAGTCGAAAAAGGAGCGACGCATTTCACGCACTGGTTCCAGCCGCTTACCGGCGTTACCGCCGAAAAACACGACGGATTTATCGCCCCGTCGCCCGACGGCAGAGTCATCATGGAGTTTTCGGGCAAGGAACTTATTAAAGGCGAACCCGACGCGTCGTCGTTCCCGTCCGGCGGACTTCGCGCGACTTTCGAGGCGCGCGGCTACACCGCGTGGGATCCGACGTCCTATGCGTTCATTAAGGACAAAACCCTTTGCATTCCGACGGCGTTCTGCTCCTACGGCGGCGAGGCTCTGGACAAAAAAACGCCGCTCCTTCGCTCAATGGAAGCGCTTGACAAACAGGCTCTTCGTGTTTTGAAACTTTTCGGAAACGACGCGAAATACGTCCGTACGTCCGTCGGTCCCGAGCAGGAATACTTCCTTGTCGATAAGGATTTGTATGCAAAACGCAAGGATCTGATTTTCACCGGGCGCACCCTTTTCGGCGCGAAACCCCCGAAAGGTCAGGAACTCGACGACCATTATTTCGGCGCGATCAAACCGCGCGTCAAGGAGTTTATGGCGGATCTCGACGACGAACTTTGGAAACTCGGCGTTCTTGCGAAAACCGAGCATAACGAAGTCGCCCCCGCTCAGCACGAACTTGCGCCGATTTATTCCACAACCAACGTCGCAACCGACCACAACCAACTCACGATGGAGATAATGCAAAAGATTGCATTGAAACACGGTCTTGTGTGCTTGTTGCACGAAAAGCCGTTTAACGGTGTGAATGGAAGCGGTAAACATAACAACTGGTCATTATCCACCGACAAAGGAGTCAATCTTCTCACGCCAGGCGACACGCCTTACGAGAACGCGCAGTTTTTATTGTTCCTGTCCGCAGTAATTAAAGCGGTGGACGATTATCAGGATTTGTTGCGCCTGTCCGTCGCGTCCGCAGGCAACGATCACCGCCTCGGCGCAAACGAAGCGCCGCCCGCCGTCGTATCTATTTTTCTGGGCGACGAACTCACGGCGATTCTTGACGCAATCGAAAACGATTCCCCTTATTCCGCCTCGCAAAAAACCACGATGAAAACCGGCGTGCACGCGCTGCCGAAATTCCCGCGCGACACCACCGACAGAAACCGTACGTCGCCGTTTGCGTTCACGGGGAACAAGTTTGAATTCCGTATGCCCGGCTCGCAACAAAGCATCGCCGACTGCAACGTTATGCTCAACACCGCGGTTGCGGAATCGTTGAAACAATTTGCGGACGTCCTTGAATCCGCCGACGACTTTGAAACCGCTTTGCACGAACTCGTCAAAAGTACGGTGCGCGACCATAAACGCATCATCTTCAACGGCAACGGATACGACGAAAAATGGATAAAAGAAGCCACCGAAAAGCGCGGACTTCTGAACCTTCGCACTACCCCCGACGCGCTGCCCGCCGTACTTAATAAGAAAAACGTCGACCTTCTGACGTCGCACGACGTAATGTCGCTTGCCGAGATTAAATCACGCTACGAAATCACGCTTGAAAACTACTGCAAAACCGTCAATATCGAAGGGCTTACGATGATCGATATGGCGAGGAAAGAGATTTTGCCCGCCGTCGAAAGTTACGTCAAAGATTTGTCGGAAACATTGGTCGCGAAAACCGCCGTGCTGCCCACGATATCCGCAAAGTACGAGCGCACGCTCATTGAAAAACTTTCGGTCATCGTTGAAGAAATCGACGCCGCCGCGTCAAGCCTCGAATCGTCGCTTATCGAGTACAAGACAATCACCGACGTGACAAAATCGGCTGCTCTTATCCGCGACGTTATCCTTCAAAAAATGGCGGAACTCCGCATTGTCGCGGACGAGGCGGAAACGCTCACCGCAGAAAAATACTGGCCGTTCCCGACGTACGACAAACTTTTGTTCGGCGTATAATTCAAAACCGCAAACAGTCAATACTCACCGCATAAAAAAGCGTCCGCACGGACGCTTTTCGTTTATTCTTCCAAAGAAGCAAGGTATTCTTTCGCCACCTCGTTTCCGAGTTCCGCCGATTCGCGAAACAGCCGTTTTGCCCGTTTCACGTCTTTTTTCACCTTAAAACCCGTCGCATACAGAAACCCCAAAAAATACAAGCCGTCTTTGTCTTTGCACTTCACGGAAGATTCAAAAAGTTCCAGCGCCTTATCGACGTCCTTTTCAACGCCGTATCCGTTGAAATACATATACCCGAGCGGGAAATACGCTTCTTCGACGCCCTTATCCAATGCTTTTTGATAATATTTCATTGTGGTTTCGTAAAGCATTTCGTCGTCGTTGTTAGAATAGGCTTTGCCAAGGAAAAAGCACGCCTCGCCCGAATCGTACAATTTGTCGCAAATCCACCAGATTTTTATGGCTTTGTCCACGTCTTGCTCGATATTATCGCTTCCGAAATAAAAATAAACCCCAAGTTGCAATAATGCCGTTTCGTCAAAAATTTCCCTGAATTCTTCGTTGTTCCAAAATTCGATTTTCTTGTTTTTATCCATTTGCCACCCCCGATTGATTTCTATATTTATCATAATAAAAAATACGTCCCGTTTGTGGGACGTATCGTTGTATTTTTCAAATTTATTTTATTGTAAGAACGCTCAGTACTTCGACGTGTTTCGAGGCGGGGAACATATCGTACGGAATGACGGAAGAAATTTCGTAACCCGCCTTTTTCAAAATTTTCAGGTCTTCGACAAGCGTTTTCAGGGAACACGACAGATAAACGATTTTTTGCGGTTTTGCCGCGGCAAGCGACCTTGCGACGTCTTGAAGCCCCATGCGCGGCGGATCGACAAAAACCGAACAATCCGTTAAGTTCAGGCTTTTTATAATCTTGTTCGCGTCGCCAAGGCGCACCGTGATTTTGTCCGAAACCTCGTTTTTTGCGGCGATGGTTTTTGCGTTTTCAACCGCCGATTTTACAATCTCGACGCTGTCGACTGCAAATCCGTTTTTCGCAAAAAGCGCGCTTGTTATGCCTATGCCCGAAAACAAATCGACAACTCGGTTTCCTCCGCCCGATTTAATCTCGGACAGCACTTTTTCATATATCGTTTTCGCAATTTCGTCGTTGACCTGGTAAAACGAATTCGGGCTTAATTCAAACTTTATGCCCAACATTTCGCCTGATAAAGTGCGCTTCCCCGCAATATGTATAAATTCGCCGGAAAAGACCGCGTTCGTTTTTTCGTTGTTGACGTTGACATAAACCGCCGTCTCGCCAAAACTCTTTTCAAGCGATTTCAAGAGCCGCGAAAAGTCGTAGTCGACGCGTTTTGTCATAACCAGTGTAAGCATAATCGCGCCGCCGATTTTCCTTGCGACGGCAAATCTTAAAACACCCGCCCGCGTTCTCGGATTGTAAATCGACACGGATTCTTTTTTGATGAAATCAATGAGAATTCGCCTTAGCGTTTCGTACCACTCGCCGTGCAGCAGGCACTTTTCGACGTCAACGACTTCGTGCGTGTCGGCATTGAAAAATCCCGCGGTAATCTGCCCTTTTGAGTTTCCGAAAACGATGTGCGTTTTGTTGCGCGAGCCGTCTTCCGAAAAGCCGACCGCGTCCGACACGGCAGAAAACCCAAGCGCCGCAAACTTTCGTCTGATAAGCGCGGTTTTTATTTCCAGCTGGTTTCTGTGCGACGTGTGCAGAAGGTTGCAGCCGCCGCATTTATCGTAATATTTGCAGCGCGGTTCAACCCTTTTCCCGCTTTTTTCAAGGATTTCTTTTGCGTCGCAAATTACGGCGTTTCCGCTTTTTCTTTTCACCTCGCACAAGACTTCTTCATCGGGAAGAGTTTTCGCGACGACGTATTTTTTCCCGCCGCGAAACGCAACGCCGCATAGGTCGTCGTCAAGTTTTTCGATTTTGATTTTTACGATTTCGGCGGTTTTCATTTTAATCCCCTTTGGATTTCAGCGCGTTGAAGTCGATTTTCCCCATTTTTGTCAGCGGCAGCGTTTCGACGAATTTCACGTTCTTTACGCGCGCGTACTTAATAAGGCTCGGGTTTACGACGTCGAAAATTTCCTTTTCAACGGCGGAACGCTTTTCGTTTTCCGCGACGACGTATGCCGAAAACTCAATTTTTCCGTTCCTTTCAAAGTCGACGACGGCGCAATCTTTCACTCCGCACAATTTTCTTATTTTTTCTTCGGTTTCAAACGGGAAAACGTTGATGGCATTGATTTTCACCGTGCGTTTTTTGCGCCCCGACACGAACAGATACCCGTCGTCGTCAACGTATCCAAGATCACCCGTTTTGACGAAAGGCTTCCCGTCAAGGATTATTTTGCAGTCGTTGCCACAAACGTAGCCCGAAAATTCGGCGGCGGTACTCACAAGAATTTCGCCGATTTCGCCGTTATTCAACACCTGTCCGTCGTCGCCGATTATTTTTATCGTCGTGTTTTCAAAAGGTTTCCCGACGCTGCCGTCCTTATAGCAGGCGTAACTGTTCGCCGCGCACGCGCCGCACACTTCGGACAGCCCATATCCGCGCATAAGCCGCGCCGTGCCGCCCGCGTTTCTGACTTTTTCGTCAAAAGTTTTCAGCGTGTTTTCAGGCAGAACGTCGCCGCCGCACCATACCTGTTTCAGTTTTTTAAGTCGGCGTCCCGAAAAATTCTTTTCGGCAATCATTTTTTTGAACATCACGGGAACGCCGGCAACGAACGTAACGTTGAAGCGTTTTATATATTCGTTTGCACGACGCGCGTTAAATCGCGAGGCAAGACACAGATTATATCCGTCGGTCAGCGCGTAATGCACCGAAATCCCCAGCCCGAAAGCGTGGAAAACGGGGAGCATCACAAGGCTGTATTCGCCTTTCGTTTCGTGATCTTTCAAAAACAGCAGGTTATCGACAAGCGCATTAAGCGCGCGGTTGGAAATTTTCAGGATTTTGGGCGTGCCGTCCGTGCCGCCGCTGTGCATGGTAACGACGATATCTTCCGCCCCGCCGCACTGCGAAAAATCGCCATTCTTCCCGCTTTTCAGAAACGCGCGGTAGCTTGTGTTTTTTGCGTTGCCCCTGCACTTATAAAGCCCGTAAATCTTATAAAACGGCGAAAGCGCGCCCATGTAATCGGCAACCGAACACTCGATAAGAATCCCGTTGAAATCTTTGAAAACGTCGCGCGACGGAAGCGTTGCGTCGTAATACATCAGCCCCTTTGCGCCGACGGCTTTCATATTTTCTTTCAGCGCGGCAAGCGGCATAAGCGGATGCACGATATTTGCGGTAACACCGATTTTGCTGCACGCGTAAAACGCGACGATTGCCTGCAACGACGTCGGCAAATAAACGCTCAAAACGTCGCCCTTTTCAAAGCCGCGTTTTTTAAGCGCGGCTGCGAATAAATCCACGTCCCTTAAAAACGCGCGCATCGGATTTTTCTTTCCGTAAAACACAATCGTGCCGTTTTCATTGACGCCGTTTATTAACTTGTCGTAACAGGTGTTTTCTTTCATTTTGCGGTTTAAGTAACTATTTTTGCAGATTAAATGCTGATTTCGTCAGATTATTTATTAAATCTTTTGATTGCTTCGCGATAAAAACGCACTGCGTCGGCAACGGAATCAACCGAAATATTTTCGTCCTTATTGTGGAAACTCGAAAACTGTTGATTGTTCATATAAATCGGCGCAAACCTTATTACGCTTTGCGATTTTCCGATGAAATGTCGCGCGTCGGTGCCGCCGAGAACGCAGAACGGCGCAACCGTAACGCCCGGGAAAACGCACTCCGCAACCCCTTTCACAAACCTGAATCCGTCGCTGTCAAGCGGTTCGGGAGCGGGGGTTTCGCGCTTTGACACGACTTTCGTTTCCGCCCCGAATTCTTTTGCAAACGCGGTGAATTCGTCCACAAGATCGTCGATTTTGTTGTAATAGTTTCCCGAAATTCTTGCAACGATCCTTATCGCGTTTGACGGTAAATCAAGGTTTTCCTTGTCGGACGGCGTTACAAACGCCACCGTCGCGCCGAGGAGTGACGCCGCCGATTTGTTCACTTTCGGCAACAGTTTGATAAGCAGCGGTTTGAAAAGAAAAAGATTTGAAAACACGAATTTCATCGCGCCGTTCATTTTGGGTTTCATCGCGTTGAACATTGCCGTGTTCACAGGGCCGAAATCACGCCGCCCGAAAACTTTCTTTTGCGTTTTTTCGATGAATTCCGCCATATTCGCGGCAGCGTTTTTGCCGTCTTTGTTCGTAAATTCGACAACGACGCGCGCGCTACTTCTTTCAATCATACCGATCATCGCGCACTTCCCCGAAACGCCGGGCACGGGCGGATCGACAATGCCGCCGCCTTCGTCGATGACGAGTTTGGGTTTCACGCCGTTGTCGGCAAGATACTTCACCATGTCGGGGACGTCTGTGCCTGCAATCTCTTCGCGCGAAGACGAAATAATATATAAATCGTTTGAAAACGCGAACCCTTCGTTCAAAAGGCTTTCGACGCTTTCGAAAATCGCGGCAAGGCTGCCTTTCGTATCGACCGCGCCGCGTCCGTAAACGACGCCGTTTTCGACTTTGCCCGACCATGCGTCAAACGACCATTTTCCGTTTTCCTGAACGACGTCGTAATGCGACATCAGAACAAGCGGCTCGTCGTGCGACTTTCCGTCGATTTTAATCATAATTCCGCCGTTAAAGTCCTTATATTCGCCTTTTTCGAAGACAAGCGGAAAACGCCCTTTAATAAAGGACAGAAATTTATCGAACTCTGTTTTGTCGAAAAACCTTTCGTCCGATATGGTTTTGCATTTGATAAACTCGCTTAAAGTTTCGGCGTACCTGTCTTTTTCGGGTACGAATTTTTCATCTGTATATTCACTCATTATAGTCAAATTATTACGCGACGTAGACGCACAAAAGCGCAAGCGCCACAATGTCGATAACCGCAAGACACGGCATAAAAACTTTGAAGTACCAACGTCTGGTCTTATGTCTGAAAACGTACATGCCGGCAGTCGAGCCGACGCCGCCGAAAAGCACGGCGATCAGAAACAGCACCCACTCGGGCGTACGCCATTTCCGCCGTTTTGCCTTTGTTTTGTCCACGTACATTGATAAAAATCCGACAATGCTCATCACTGCGAAAACGACGACGTAAACGATTTGCAAATCGGTCATAAAAACTAAATCTCCTTATAAATCACTTCTTCTTCGGTTTCTTCTTCGGGCGCTTCGGTTGCGGGAGCGACGGCATTTTCGTTTTCCGCCGCTTTTTGTTTTTTATCCCACACGAGCGCGGGGATTGCAAAGGTGTTCAAAATCAGCGCGACGCTAAGAAGGATAATGCCGAACGTCAGACTGTCCTTATCCGCAATGCTCCATATAATGCCCGCGACGATTGCGACGGAATAATAGGCGACCATAAACACGTCGATAATCCTTACTGCCATAAATCTCTTTTTCCTTGCCTGAGCGAACCTGAAAAAGAACGGTATGGCAAGCGCGAGAATTTCCACGCACATCACGAACGCAAGCACCCCGAGAACGTAGCCGATTCCGTTGCCAAGCCCGTTGATCACGCCGTCCGACGAAATATCCGACAGCGACGGAGCCATGAAAACTATGCCCGCAATCAGCAGCCCTGCCAGAGCGACAGAAAGAAGCGACAACAGAATAATCCCGTATATTTTCAAAAACTTTTCCATACTATCTCCCTATGCTTTCGTTGTCCGTTGCCCAGAAGTTTTCGCTTGCGGTAACGAGAGCGGTATATTTTTTCGCGACGACTGCATAAGCCACCATCACGGCAAAGGTCAACGACAGCGTGATAAGCACGCCGTAAAAGGTTTTCGGGAAAATCACGGTCATCACGACGATGAACGCGGTCGCAATGCCGAAAGCCACCGCCCCGTATGCAATAAAGTCGACGCGGCATTTACCCTTGCTGTAAATCTGCGCGTAAAATGCGGCGTATGCGATAAGGTACAAAAGCAGCAGACACCCGACGATAATCGCAAACACGAAAATCACCATTCCCACGTACGACGTCGTAAGGAACACCGCCTCCGAAATCGTGTCGGCAATGTCGCCGCTGGCGTTTTCGACGCCGTCCGCCGCCTTTATGTTGCCGGCGAAAACGAATACGGTGATTGCAAGCGCAAGAATCAGCACAAGCACGATCGCGCCAAGCACACAACAAGCAATTTTGTATTTTTTAATCATATTTCTTTCCTTTCGACGCACTTGTCGAAGAAGTTTGCGACGTCGTTCATGACTTCGTCGCGGTTAAGTTCGTTCAGAACTTCGTGGCGCGCGTCCTTGTAAAGGTGGAATTCCAGGTGTTTCACGCCGAGTTTTTCATATCTGTTTTTAAGGTCGACAATCGACTTCCCGTAACCGCCGATCGGATCCATACTTCCGCTGAACAAGCCTATCGGTGTATCGACGTTGACTTTTTTGAAGTTTTCGGGCTTTTCCGCCGTTCTGAGACCTTTCAGCATGTAGTAGCAGAAGGAAACGCTCATCGGCACGGAAGTGTACGGATCGTCGCGCGACACCTGTCGCATTGCGGGATCGCGCGTGAGCCAAAGTTTATCGCCCTTATCTTCGGGCCCTCTGTATTTCATTTTGTCGCGGAGATTGCCGAAGAAATCCAAGATTTTCATTCTCGTCTTTTTGTTGAACAGCATTATGAACTTCGCCGCGCCCATTCCGAGCCCCGTGACAAAGTCCGGCATTGTGCCGGAACCCGAAAGCGCGACGCCCGAAACGTCGGTGCCCTGTTCCAGAAACGACTGCCCCAAAAAACTGCCGTAACTGTGCCCGAAAAACAATACGGGCAACTTGTATCTGTCTTCAAGGTATTTCAGGAAGAAAACCTCGTCCTTGACGGTGTCCGAAAACATATCGCCGTCGTGATGCCCGCGGTCGGCGTCGGTTTCCGAAAAGCCGTGTCCCCTGTGGTCGTCGCCGAAAACGATGTATCCGCGCGAGTTGAGATACTCCGCAAAGTGAATGTATCTCCCCATATGCTCGCCCATTCCGTGAACGACCATAACGACGCCTTTCGGGTTTTCGACTTTGTCGAAAAGATAACAATAAAGTTCGGTGCCGTCAAAACTTCTGAGTTTGAAATTCTCCATTTTCCCGTGTCCGCAAAACGCTGCCGTCCGCCCTGCGTCGCGAATCTCCTTAAAACTTTTTATTTATTGTACCACATATTAAAAGGTTTGAAAAGGCTAAACCGAAAATATTTGAATAAACGAGTTTATTCACCGAAAAAAATTGCGAAATCGCAAAACTTACGCTATACTGAAATTGCATAACGCCGTCGTCGGACGTACAACGGCGCCGCAGGTGAAAAATGAAAGACAAAATTATCGTGATTACCGGCGCAACGCGCGGACTCGGGCTCAGACTCAAAGAAGACCTTTCAAAGGACAACGTCGTCGTTACTTTGTCCAGAAGCGAGGTCGAAAACGGCAAGACGGCGTTCAGGGCGGACGTGTCCGACTTCGACGACGTCAAAAGAGTTTTTGACGAAATCGGGAAAATTTACGGCAAAATCGACGTCCTTATCAATAATGCGGGATACGGGCTTTCGGGCGCGACCGAAATAATGAAGAAGGAAGAAATCGAAAGGATAACAAACGTCAATTTTCTGGGCGCGATCTGGTGCACGAAGTGCGCCCTGCCTTATATGACAAAGGGCGCGAAAATCGCCATGATAAGCAGCGCAAGCGGTCTGACGCCGATGCCTTTCAGAACAATGTATAACAGCACAAAAGCCGCTTTAACTATGTTTTCTTACAGTATGAAGTTGGAACTCTGCAATTTGGGCATTGATTGCACCGCATTTATTCTGGGCCCCGTCAACACAGGCTTTTCAAACAATCGCACCGTCGTTACGGCAGAAGACAGCAGGTATTTCAAGGACGTAAAGGAAGTCGACGACTTTGTAAAAAATCAGGACAATTCCAAAAAAACAAGCACAAAAAAAGTATCGGCTTATATAATAAAAAAACTTGGAAAAACCCACCTTCGATATCACTATATCGTCGGATTCGGCTTCCGTCTTGCCTACGTATTTTACAAGTTTTTCCCGTTCACAACTTTCCGCCTTACCAACTTTTTCATGCGAAAACGCGAAAAATAAGAAACGGCAGGATAACCTGCCGTTTTTGTTACTCACCTGTAAAAGGCGAGAATTTGATGATTTTTTGGGGTTCTTTGCGGGTTCTGAAAATCCTAGTGTACTTTCCGTACACGGATTTTCGGGTTCTGCAAAAACGCCGAAAAGGCGCAAATTATCGCCTTTTACTTGCTGACAAGACGACCGATATCGTAAAGCTTCGTATCAAACTTCTTCTTCATTTTGAGCGCTTCAACAACGTCAACGTCGATAACTTCGTTGCCTTTCACGCCGAGAACCCTTGCGTTTTTGTCTTCAAGAGCAAGGTCGACGGCGCGGACTGCAAGACGGGAAGCAAGCACACGGTCAGCCATTGTGGGCGTACCGCCGCGTTGCAGGTAACTCAAAACAACCTGATTGGTCGTGCGGCCGGTTGCTTCGGCGACTTTTTTGATAAGTTCGTCCTTGACTTCCTTTTTGCCTTCCGCAAGGACGATGATTGTCGATGATTTGTCGTGTTTATCGATGCCTTCTTTTGCACTTCTTGCGATTTCGTCGATGTCAACGGGTGCTTCGGGAACGATGACGTATTCCGCGCCACCCGCGATTGCAGAATAAAGAGCGATGTCGCCGCAGTTTCTGCCCATGACTTCAAGCACCATGATACGGCTGTGCGAAGCCGCCGTGTCGCGAAGTTTCATAATCGCGTCGATGACGGTGTTGCAAGCGGTGTCGAAGCCGATCGTGTAGTCGGTGTAAGCAAGGTCGTTGTCGATCGTGCCGGGGATACCGATGCAGTGTACGTCGGTGTGACGTTCGATATCGCACATACCGCGGAACGAGCCGTCGCCGCCGATGACGATAAGGTTGTTTATTCCCCTGTCGGTAAGGTTTTTGATGCCTTTTTTAAGGACTTCGGGGTCTTTGAATTCATCCGAGCGACCGGTGCGGAGCATTGTGCCGCCCTTTTGAATGATGTTCGAAACGCTTTTATAGTCAAGCTCGTAAATATCGTTTTCGATAAGACCGATATAGCCGTGTCTTACGCCATAGACTTTCACGCCTTTGCCAAGCGCATAACGAACAGCCGCTCTGATTGCGGCGTTCATGCCCATGCTATCGCCGCCACTCGTAAGAATGGCGATTTTGTCGATGTTTTTTGCCATTGTTATTTCTCCGTAAAAATGTTATTTCTTATTGCTTCGGACAGCGCCGTGTTTCGTCAGTATTTCGGCGTCGCCCCTTATTTTGATTGCAGACGTTTTTGTCGTAAACTGCGCCACGAGAACTTCGCCCGCGTCAAGCATTTCGGTGTGGTGCGAGCGCGTTTCGCCGCCCCTGGTGAGCCCGATGACCTGAACGCCTTCGGACAATGCTTTCACGACGATGTAATCTTCTGTCGCGACGTCTTCGTATTCCTTATAATCCGTCATAATAAATGTTCTCCAAACATACTACACTATGGTAAAATATACAATATGTTTTGTCAACCGCTTTTCCCAAAGCTTTGCCAAAACCTTACATTCGTCAATTTTTGTTTATTCGGTAACTTCGACGTTCGCGCGCCCCAAAACGGTTTTAAGGTCGGCAAGCAATGCGTCGCCGATTTCCGCCTTTTCGGGCGTTTCGGCGGTGCCCCAGTCGAAAACGAAGAAAACCCTGCTGCGCCCTTTGTTGGACGATATGATGTTTCTTGCCTCTTTGACAAGCGACATTATCTCGTTTTTCGCGCCGTGTACGGTGAGCCTTAACGTTTTCCCTTCGTAAGTCGCGACGGGTTTGACCTCGACGACTTCCTGTTTTTCAAGCGGATGCACCGCAAACACGTTGATTTTCGGCATTTCGTCGTCGCGCACGACAAGCGTGCCTTCCATTACGACGATTGCGTTTTCTTTCAGCATATCGCGGTATTGTTCAAACGAGCGGCTGTACAAAACGTATTGAATTTGTCCGTACAAGTCTTCCACGACGCCGACGCCCATGCTGTCGCCACGCTTTGTAAACTTCCTTTCGACGCTGTTTATAATGCCGCCGAGCTTTATGCGTTTCCCGTCAAAGCTTTTGTCGTACGCCGCTTTCTGGTATCCCTGTTCGTCGTCATCGTCGCTTGCTTCGTCCGCTTCGACGACAAGCATCGACGTGTTGAAACCGAACTTTGAAAGTTCCTGCCTGTACGAGTTTAAGGGGTGTCCCGTGACGTACATTCCAAGGACTTCCTTTTCCAGCATAAGTTTGTTGATTTCGGTATATTCGGGGATATCGGGATACTTGAATTTCACAAAGTTGTCGTCGATAAGCGCGTCGAACAAAGACATTTGTCCGCCTTCCGAGTTTTTCTTGTCGCGGGCGATGGTATCCATAATCTGTTCATAGCTTGCCATAAGCGTCGCGCGGGTTTTCCCAAAGCAATCGAACACGCCGCCTTTGATCATACTTTCAATCATACGCTTGTTGATGTTTACGCCGCTTACGCGGTTTAACAGGTCTTCCAGGTCGGTAAAGTCCCCGTTTGCGTTTCTTTCGGCAATAATCGCGTCAACCGCCGCCTCGCCCACGTTCTTGATTGCCATAAGCCCGAAGCGCAGGTTTTCGCCCTCGATACTGAACTTTGTTTTGGACTTATTGATGTCGGGTTGCAGGACTTTTATGTTGATCGTGTTAAGGTAATTTACGTAGTTTTTGACCTCATCCGCGTTTGTGATACGGTTGTTCAGAACGGCGGCAAGGAAACACAGCGGATAATATCTTTTCAGCCACGCCGTCTGATAAGTAATGACCGAATACGCCGTTGCGTGCGACTTGTTGAATGCGTACGCGGCAAACTTCGTGATTTGTTCAAAAAGTTCCGACGCGATCTCTTTCGGCATACCGCGCGACACCGCGCCTTCGATAATAACGTTGCCTTCTTCGTCCTTTTTGCCGTTGATGAAAATGTCTTTGTTCGCCGCCATTTTCGCGGCGTCCTTTTTGCCCATTGCGCGGCGAAGTTCGTCGGCTTTTCCGAATGAGTAGCCCGCGACTTCCCTTGCGATGTTCATGACCTGCTCCTGATACACGATACAGCCGTACGTAACTTTCAGGGAGTTTTCAAGCATCGGGTGCAGATAATGAATGTGTTCGGGATGGAATTTGCAATCGATATAGTTCGGGATAAACTGCATCGGACCCGGTCGATAAAGCGCCACGCCTGCGATAATTTCTTCCAGACAGTTGGGTTGAAGTTGCATCATGAACTTTTTCATACCTTCCTGTTCAAGCTGGAAAACCGCTTTCGTTTCGCCGTCGGAGATGAGTTTATAAACGTTCGGATCGTCAAAAGACAGCTTGCCGAGATCCGGCCGTTCCCCCGTGGTTTCTTCCACAAAGTCAAGCGCGGCTTCGATATCGGTAAGGGTGTTGAGCCCCAGAAAGTCCATTTTCAGAAGTCCCATCGCCTCGACCTGCTTTTTGTCGAACTGAGTCGTGATATATTCGCCGCTCCTTTGCAAAGGTACGAAATCCCACACGGGGCGCGGACAAATCAGAACGCCCGCCGCGTGCATACCCGTTTGTCTGGGCATATTTTCAAGGCGCAACGACATATCTATTATTGTTTTTGCGGTGACGTCTTCTTCGTAATATTTGATGAAATCGGGCGAAAGCATTTTCGCCTTTTCTTCGTCGTCCTTGTACGGGCCGCGACCGAGAGCCTGCGACAGCGAAATATGTACGACGTCGTTTATCGCCTTTGCCCATTTGTCGGCGTCGGCGTAAGGAATGCTGTAAACGCGCGCGACGTCCTTAATAACCGCGCGTGCGGACAACGTGCCGTAAGTTATAATCTGCGCGACGTGGTCTTTGCCGTACTTTTCCTGAACGTACTGGATCGTGCGCTCCCTGTTGACCGTGCAGAAGTCGATATCGAAGTCGGGCATCGACACCCTTTCCGGGTTTAAGAACCTTTCAAAGAACAGGTCGTATTTCAAGGGATCGACGTTTGTGATGCCGATTGCGTACGCGACGATACTTCCGACGCCGCTTCCGCGCCCGGGGCCGACGGGAATACCGTGAGTTTTGCTGTAATTCACAAAATCCCAGACGATAAGGTAATATCCCGCAAAGCCCATCTTGATGATGACGCCAAGCTCGTATTCCAGCCTTTCCCTGACCTCGTCCGTGACGACTTTATATCGTTTCGCAATGCCTTCTTCCGCAAGGTCGCGAAGATATGCCGCTTCCCTTTGGTTGTTTTCCTTGGGAAGATAATCGTATTTTGCGGGGGTTGCAAACTCAGGGATTTCGTAATGCCCGGCAGGCGCCGCCGTTGCCGGAACGAATTCGATTTTATTCGCGATTTCGACGGTGTTGTCAAGCGCTTCCTCGATCCACGAAAACTTGTCGTGCATTTCGTCGTACGATTTAAGGTAAAATTCCTCGGGTTCAAGCCTTATGCGGTCGGAGTCGGTCAGCTGCTTTTTCATACTGATGCACATCAGCACGTCCTGCATATCGGCGTCGTTCTTTTCAATGTAGTGAACGTCGTTTGTCGCGACGACTTTCACGCCGATTTCCCTTGCAAGCCTTACGAGTTCGGGCAACGCTTTCTTTTCTTCCGCAATGCCGTGGTCTTGAAGTTCGATATAATAATCGTCGCCGAAGATTTCTTTGAATTCCAGCGCCGACCTTTTCGCACCTTCGTAATTGTCCTCGATAATCAGACGGGGCACTTCGCCCTGCACGCAGGCGGACAAACAAATTATTCCTTCGGAATACTGCCTTAAAACGTTCATGTCGATACGCGGACGATAATAAAAACCGTCCTTGAACGATATCGACGAAAGTTTCATAAGATTGTCGTATCCCGTTTTGTTTTTCGCAATCAGAATAAGGTGATGGCGTTTTTCGGTCGGATCGCAGTTTTTAATATCCCTGACCGTGTAAAACTCGCTGCCGATAATGGGCTTTATGCCAGCTTTTTTCATCGCCTCGATGAAAGAATAAACGCCGTACATATTGCCGTGATCGGTAATCGCGCAGGCGGTCATTCCTTTTGCTTTCAACGCTTCGGCAAGGGGTGATTTTTTCCCTTCGCCCGAGATTCTCGCCGCGCCGTCAAGCAGGCTGTATTCGGTATGCAAATGAAGATGGACGAATTCTTTACTCATTTTCGTTCTCCGCGTCGTTTGCGGCAGAAAGTTCTTCCGCAATCGAGATTATTTTTCTGAATCTGTGGTTGATGCAACTTTTGCTCACGCCGAGTTTTTCGGCAAAGAAATCAAGCGTTGCCTCGGGGTATTCTTTTCGCAGCGCGATAAGAGATCGCAACTCTTCGCTGAGCCTTTTCACGCCGAAATTCTTTTCGATATTTTCAATCGCAAGAAGCTGTTTCGTGCTGGCGATTGCCGTCTTGTCCATATTTGCGACGGAGCAGTTGCTCTTTCTGTTGACGTTGTTGTTGACAAGCCTTTCAATCATTACGTCCTGCATATAAAGCACCGTTTCGGACGCGCCGAGCAGCGCAAAAAAGTTTGAAATGACTTCGCTTTCCTTGACGTACACGATAAACTTATTGCCTCGTTCCACCGTTTTTGCGACAATATCGAAACTTAACAGCAGTTTTTTGACTGATAAAGCATACGTTTCGTCCGAAAGCGCAAATTCAAGATAATACCCGCTTCCCGTCGACTCGATATCCGCGTCTTCGCCGATAAGTTTTTCGGGCACGTTTGCAGAGCCCGTCGCCACGAACAACGATTTCAGATACGTCTTTGCACAGCACTCGTTCATCACGACCTTGTTGTCGATACCTTCGACAAAGTCATAGCCGTCTTTCGTTTTTCTGATAATGCCGGCGTCGTACAACATATCGTGCGTGATTGCGGGCGGCACTTTCATAACGTACAGTTTGCCCTTTTGAAGCCCCGTGTTCACGTTCGTAACGTCAACGTCGATTTCCGCGTTGTACGTCGTTTTGACGGCGATTGCCGTCGATTTTATATATTCGTAGTCCTGCGACTCGAAAACAAGCTCGGTTTTGTTTTTCAGTATTCTTAAACTGCCGATTGCTTTTATCGCGGCGGATAGCCATGCCGTCGCGCAACATTTGTTTTCAAATTCCGTCGTCAGTAATTCGTTTTTTGCGTATCTGTTAAAGTTCAGTTTTTCCATGTTTTTTCTTCCAGTCGGCAAGCCTTGTGAACTCGGGTTTTTTGTCAAGGTTTACGACGCGGGTCTTTGGCACGTCGTATTTTTTTATTAATTCTTCCGCCCTGTTAAAATTGCCGATTGCGCTTAACTTGTGGGCGTCGCTGTTCACGATAAAGTTGCAGTCGGTATCAAGCATTTCGGGCAACAGCCTTTCGACAAGCGGCAGATGTTTCATATTGATTTCGATAAGAGTGCCGCACCTTGCCGCGGTTTTGCACACTTCCTTTACGTCGACGATCGCGTGATTGCCGACGTGCGACAAAATATCGACGGGATTGTTTTCGATTGCCGCGATAAACGCGTCGGTCGCCGCCGCTTTTTTCTTTGCGGTCGTGCCGAAAACGTCGGTGATGAACCCGTTGAAAAGGACGTATGAAAAATAGTCTTTGACCGACGTGCTTCTGATGAACCGATGAAACCCCGCGACAAGAATATCCATATTCATAAGGTGCTTGTCCGTCACGTCAAGATTGCCCTTCGTGTCGACGATATCCGCCTCCACGCCAAGCAACAAATTGACGTTTTCAAGGTTTTCCCTTACCTTTTTTACGTCGATTATTTCTTTTTCAAACTTCTTTTCCGTCAGCGACAGCGTTACGTTTGCAAACCCGTGGTCGGTGACCGCAAGTTCTTTCAGCCCGATTTTCCCGGCGTAAAGCGCGGCGTCGGATATTTTCGCCCGTCCGTCGCTGTAAACCGAATGTGTGTGATAGTCGCCGTAAAATTTCATATGTTTCCTATTATTTCGATTTCTCTTTCAAGACTTATGCCAAACGCGCATCTTACCTTGTCCGAAATCGCGTCCGTCAGTATTTTGTAGTCGCGGCTTGTCGCTCCGCCCGAGTTTATTATAAACCCGGCGTGTTTTTCGGACACCTTCGCGCCGCCTTCCGAAAACCCTTTAAGGTTAAGTGCGTCGATATAATACGCCGCGCTCACAAGGTCGTGTTTTTTGAAAGTGCTTCCAAGCGACGGACTGTCGGGTTGCGCCGCCCGTCGTATTGTTTCGCAATCTTTCGCGCGCGCCGCGATAAGGTTTTTGTCTTTCCTTTTCAGCCTTAGTGTTGCCGACAGAACGACGTAGCCTTTTTCTTTCACCGCGCTGTCCCGATACGAAAACCACAGGTCGGATTTTTGGATTTTTTGCACGATTCCGCCGTGTAAAACGGTTATTTCGGTGACATAATCCCCGATTTCCGCGCCGAACGCCCCTGCGTTCATTGTTAACGCGCCGCCGAGCGTCCCCGGGATTCCCGAAAGTTCTTCAAGTCCCGAAAGTCCGTTTCTTTCCGCCGCGCGAAACAGACTTTTCATCGTTTCGCCGCAACGCCCGACAACTTCTTCGCCTCGGACTTCGACGCCTTTCACGCGTTTAAGACACATCACGTTTCCGACGCCGTCGTCGGATATCAGCGTGTTCGTGCCGTTGCCGAGAATAAAAAACTTCTCGTTCTTTTCAGTCAGATATTCAACCGCCCTTACGACTTCGTTTTCGTTTTCGGGCAGATACAGTTTTTTGATTTTTCCGCCGCTTAAAAATGACGAATATCTCTTCCCGTCGGCGTTTTCGATTACCTTAATCCCGTCCATTTTACCATTTTATGAAAACGGACGAAAAAGGTTAATCCCTGTTCATTCTTTCGACAAGTTCTTCGTTGGCGTCGTAGCCCATTTGCTTCAAGCGGAAATTCTTTGCCGCGACTTCGACGATAATCGCAAGGTTTCTGCCCATAATGACAGGGACGATAAGTTTCGGAATTTCGACGCCCAGCACGTTATAAGTACGCATCGGCGCGTCGCTTCTTTCGTAATCATGCGATTTTTCGTATTCGACAAGTTCGATAACAAGGTCGACGTTGGTTTTTCTTAAAATGCCCGCAACGCCGTACATGTTCCTGACGTTGATAAATCCGACGCCGCGAAGTTCGATAAAGTCCTGAATCTTATCGGGCGAGGAGCCTTGTATCGTGTCTTTTATGACTTTCAGTTCGACAGCGTCGTCCGCGACGAGCATATGTCCCCTGTGAATGAGTTCGAGCGCGGTTTCGCTTTTACCGACGCCGCTGATGCCCGTAAGCAGCACCCCAATGCCGTCGATGTCCAAGAGCGTTCCGTGTATTCTGGTTTTCGGCGCAAGAAAATCGTTCAGGAAATTGATGATATCGTTGACGACTTCCGACGTTATCGCGTTCGATTGCAAAACCGGCGTATCGTACTCTTTCGCAAGGTCAAGCATATCCTTGCACGGTTCGAGCCCCCTTGAAATTATGATGCACGGGACTTCCGTTTTGAACAGTTTTTTCAGCGCTGCACGGCGGTTTTCGTCGGTCATCTGATAAAGATAGTACATTTCGGCGTTGCCGAGCACCTGCACGCGGCTTCTTGCGAAATAGTCGTCAAAGCCCGAAAGAATAAGCCCCGGACGGTTGACGCTCACCGTTTGCAACGTGATTTGCCGCGCGGTATTCATATAAATGATTTTCAGTTTAAGAAGGTTTGCGAAATCGCGAAGAGCGATAATTTCGCCGCTTGTTTCTTCGATTCCGGTATTGACTTTGATTTTCATAATTATCTCCTAAAAGCAAAACTTCCTTATGGTTTTCGCGACGCCGTCGTCCTCGCAGTTTTCCGCGATATAGTCCGCCGCGTTTTTCAGTGTGTCAACGGCGTTTCCGACCGCAACGCCCATCCCCGCGACTTCGATCATTTGCAAATCGTTCAGGTTGTCGCCGAAAGTCATCGTGTCTGAAAGGCTTATGCCGTATTTGTTTGCAAGAAAATCGACAGCTTTCCCTTTGGACGCGTGCGCGTCGACCGCCTCGACGTTGTACGGCTTACTGCTGTTGATTAAAAGCCTGTCGCCGAATTCCTTGATCGCGGCGTTTCTGACCTGCTCCGTTATCGACGAATCCATACTGCAATACACCTTGTTCACGGGCGCGTCCGTCGTTTTGAAAAAATCTTTGAAATCCCCGACGACGTTAAGCGGCACCCCGCAAAACCGCGCGTAATCCACGCTGTACGGATTTTCCTTTTCGACGCAAAGATTGTCCCCGACGTACACTTGCGGAAACACGTTTTGTTTTTTCATAAATTCCACGTAATCGACGGCAAGGTCTTTGTCGATATCGTTGACAAGCAGGGTTTCTTCGGTGTCGATATTTTTGATTAAAGAGCCCTGATAACTGATGATTTCGCCGTGCAGACCGAATTCCCGCGCGATTTTTACGATACTTCTGAACATTCTTCCCGTGCAAATCGCGAACCTGCCGCCGCGGGCGATATATTCCTGAATCGTGTCTTTCGTGAAATCGCTTATCACGCCGCTTTTCGGAAGCAACGTGTCGTCGTAGTCGCAAGCGATAAACTTATATTTCATAAGCGTTACCTCAAATTAAGTAAATACTATTATATATTATCCTTACGATTTCAACAACGATTTTTAGGCTTAAAATTTATTTTTGATTTTTGCCGTCGAAGAATGCGCGGATTTTTTCCGCGTCGGCTCTCGAAATACCCTTGACGGACGCAAGCGTATCAACGTCCGCGGCTTTGATTCTGTCAATGGTTTTGAAATGATTGTATAAAATATCCGTTTTTTTGTCGCCGATACCTTCGATGTCTTTCAGGCTCGACACCTTTAAGCGGTTTGTGTGCAGGCGCGTCGCGTAATCCACCGCAAAACGATGCGCCTCGTCGCGGAGTCTCATCAAAAGCGCAAGCGCGGGCGAACGGCGCGACAAATAAAGCCCTTCCGACTTATCGGGGAAATATATTATTTCGTCGCTTTCGGCAAGGGAAATCATATTGACGTAAACCCCCGCTTCCCGCATTGCGTCCTGCGCGCGTGAAAGTTGACCTTTTCCGCCGTCGATGACGATAAGATCCGGGTGTGCGTTGAAACTTTCGTCCTCGGAATTTCCGATTTTCGAAAGGCGGCGAAGCAACGTTTCGTGCATGCTTTCAAAGTCGTTGTTCTGCTGGACTTTCACTTTGAAACGGCGATACGCGCTTTTTTTCGGCTCCCCGTTCTGAAAGACCGTCATACTCGCCACGACGTCCGTCCCGCTGAAATGCGAAATGTCAAAACACTCCATACGAGCGGGCGGCGACGGAAGACGTAAAATCTCTTGCAGTTTCAACGCCGCGCCTTCGGTAAGGTTATATTTTTTCAGTTGTTTTACGACAAAGGTGTCAAGGTAATTTTTCGCGTTGTTTTCCGCCATTTCGACAAGTTGTTTTCTTATGCCGCGCTGCGGAACGATGATATTAAGTTTTTTGTCAAACTTATCGTATAACACACTTAACAATGCGTTTTCCGACGGTAAAGTCGTGTTTACGACGATTTCATCGGGCGCATCCGGCATATTGTCATAGTATTGCAGGACAAATTGTTCCAGCAGATTCCTGTTAAGTTCAAGTTCGTCTTTGGCTTTGTTTTCCGCATTTTCGACAGGTTTTGAAAAGCCCGAATTTATGCTTTCGACGGGATAATTGTCGCCGCCGACAAGTTTTCCGCCGCGCACCATAAGCACCGATACGGCGGTATATACGCCGTTGTCCAAAACCGAAAACACGTCCATGTTGTAGTCTTTCGGAAGTGCGGCGATTTGCTGACGGATAAGTTTATCGAGCGTGTGCAGGCGGTTTTTGAAATACAGTGCGCTTTCAAAATCTTCCCTTGCCGACGCGTCGTACATTTTCTTTTCAATGACTTTTTTTATCTCTTCGTCGTTTCCCTTTAAGAACGATATTACGTCGGAAATTACCTTGCCGTATTCTTCGCGGGTAACGTTTCCTGAACACGGCGCAAGACACCGCCCGATATGACTCATCAGACACGGTCTGTGCGACGAAGGAAGGTGCGACACATCCTTATTGCAACTTCTCACGGGGAACGCGCTGCCGATAAGTTCCAGAATATCTTTCGTGTTCACGCCGACCATATAAGGTCCGAAGTATTTGCTGCCGTCGTCGACAAGTTTCCTTACGACCTGCACCGACGGAAATTTTTCTTTGACGTTAATCTTGATGAAAGGATATTGTTTGTCGTCTTTCAACAAAATATTGTACTTCGGCGCGTACTTTTTGATAAGGTTGTTTTCCAGAACGAGCGCTTCTTCTTCGGTCGCGCACATAATGTAACGAAAATCGACGATGTTTTCGACAAGTTTCATCGTTTTTTCGGTTTTTACGGAAGAGTGGAAATACTGACTTACTCTGTTTTTAAGGTTGACCGCTTTCCCGACGTAAATGACCGTGCCGGAAGCGTCCGACATAATATATACGCCGGGGCTTTGCGGAAGGTCTTTCAGTTTTTGTCTGATTACGTCGTTCATGATCGGATTTTTGAAAAATAATATTAAATGAAACCGCCGTCAACGGTAATTGCCTGCCCTGTGATAAAGGACGATTTGTCGGACAACAAAAACGACACTACGTCCGCAACGTCTTTGGGCGTGCCGATTCTGCCTATCGCCGTTTCGTCGATAAGCCCTTGTATCTCGTCATCGGTAAAGTTTTCTTTTCTCATCATATCGGTGTCGATGCAGCCGGGACACACCGCGTTCACTCTGATTCCCGACAACCCGAGTTCCTTTGCCATCGCCTCGGAAAACGCAATAACGCCCGCTTTCGACGCGGAATAAACCGCCTCGCACGACGCGCCCGTTTTTCCCCATATCGACGACACGTTTACGATGACGCCGCTTTTTCTTTTCACCATATCGGGGATTACTTCTTTCACGGTATAAATAACGCCTTTCAGGTTTGTGTCAATAACACTGTCACATTGACATAAATCCATATCTTCGAGCAGCCCCGTCACGCTTATTCCCGCATTGCACACAAGGTGCGTTATACTTCCGAATTTGTTTCTGACCGCGCTCACCATACTTGCGACCTCGTCGTACTTCGACACGTCGGCTTTCACAAGCATTACGGACGTATATTTTTCAAGTTCGTTTTTGAGCGCGACCGCCGCGCTTTCGCTTTTGTTGAAATTTATCGCGACGTTGTATCCTTCTTTTGCAAGCGTCCTTGCGATTTCCGCGCCGATACCTTTTGACGCGCCCGTTATCAATACCGTTTTCATAATTGTTTCCTTGATTTTTATATTTTATATTATATAATAACGTACATAATTTATCAATTATATTTTGCTTTACTTTTTTACCGCTTTATTGTACAATACGCCCATATCGCATTATTTTGAGGAAATATGAAAATACTCATAGTTTGTTCGTCAAATACCTGCCGCAGTCCTTATGCGGAATTTATATTCAAACGTCTGGTGTCGGAAAGCGACGTTCTGAAAAAGAATATCGAAAGCGTCACGTCGTCGGCGGTTTTCAATCAGTCGCGCGCGATGCACCCGAAAACTTACGCGCTCCTTCTGGAAGAAGGCTTCACAAAGGAGGAACTCGACGCGTTCAAGCCCGACTTCATTCTTAAAGACAGGAAAAAGTTTGACGAAGCCGACGTCATTATCGGCATGGGTTATCTTCAATGGTTTTTGCTTCCTTTTAAGTACAAGAAAAAATACGTCAATCTTTCAAAAGCCGCCGTCGGGAAAAACATCAACATTCCCGATCCGTTTTACAGAAAGTCGATGGAATTTTACAAAAATACGATGGACGTCATCAAGACTTATCTCATCGTTTATGCCGAAAAACTTGAAAAGGAATTTTCAAAAAAAGATTAAGCGCGCTTTTTAAGCATTTTCACAATCACGATTATCAATACGGCAGCAACCGCCGAAAACGCAACCGCACTCGTAACGCCGCCCGACACCGCTCGGACGGTTTTTTCACTTGTTTTGACGTTCACTTTATATCCCTCAATCGTTTTGCCGCCGACGCTGCAGATTATCGTGTATTCGCCTTTCGTTTCGGGCGTAAAGGAAATTTCCGTGCCGATTTTCGTGTCGACGCGTCGCCCGTTTTCGTCGTAAATATCCCACACGATTACAAGTTCGGGATCGAGCATATACGCGTTGTCAAGTTTATAAACGACGGTGCTTTCGGCGCGCACGACGGCATCGCCGACAACCGCAAGTTGTGCGTCTTCAACCGTTTGAACGTAGTTGACCTTGACGGTGATTACCTCGGACGTATCGTTGATATACGCGCTGTTCGCGGCGTAAATAAAATACGTTCCGGGCTCCGTCGGGGTAAAGTCGATCCTTGCGCCGTTTACGCTGTAAATAACTTCGCCGCCCGAAAGCGTTCCGTTTTTGCCGGCTTTCACAACGTACATTTTTATGCTCTTGTACGCGACGTCGGTTTCGGGCGCAAAGCCTTCTTCGTCAAAGTATCTGAGCTTTGCAAAAGCGACGACTTTTTTCGGCGACGAAATGTTCTGGTTAAGCGCGTCAAGGCTTTCGTCTTCGGTAAAGACTTTGATTTCTTTAATATGCTTAAAATCAACAAAGGCACTTAAATTAAGTTTTTTTGCGGTATAAACACCGTTTCCGTATGATACTGTGCCTGTTGCAACGGCAGGAGTACTTGTCATCACGTCGTAAACGGTTGCCGATTTCCTGTTGAATCTTATTTCCAGCACCGCCGCCGCAAAGGATACGAAAGGCGTTGCCATGCTCGTGCCGTCTTTTGTGCAGTACGGCTCGGTTTCGCCCGACTTTGCCGCGCTTATTATTCTTTGTCCCGGCGCCGCAATGTCGTACGCCGCGCCGTAGTTGGATTTCGGCGCGGGAATAAGACCTTCGCCGTAATTCATAACGCCGATGACGTTTTCAAGGCACGCCGGGCTTCCTAAACTATATCCACTCGACGCTGAGTTATATCCTTTGTTTCCCGCCGCCGCGCAAACTATGACGCCTTCGCGCACCGCGCTTTGTATCATGACGTCAATAGCGCCGTTTTTGCCCCACGATGAAGTGTTCGACGATTTTATCATGTTTGTCAGCGACATATTTATCACAATCGTCTTGTTTTGCGTAGCAAGATCCTTGACGTAACTTATTGCGTCCACGACTGCGACGGAGTCGAAACTTCCTTTGCTGTCGCCGGCTTTCACGGGCAAAATCTTAATGTAGTCTTCAAGCCCGTATTTTTTGATTTCCTGCGCGACGATGCCCGCAACGTGCGTGCCGTGCCCGACAAGAGTGCCGTTATTGCAAGTGTCGTTGATGTAATCTCTGCCGTTTTTATGAGTGATCGCGTTATACCAAAGTCCTTCGTCGCACAATACGCCGTCGAACAACTCGTGCGAGGCGTTAATCCCCGTGTCGATCACCGCAACAAGGACGGGATTCTTTTTGAAATCGACTTTTTCCGCCGTGGAAAGCCCGTCTTTAATCTTATTTATCGCTTGAAGAGTACCGCCAAAATTATTATAATCTTCGCCGTCAAACCATTGATTTGAAACGGCGTCGGGGAGCACGGCGGCATACGCGACGTCGTTTGTGAAAAATCCGCACGAAAACGCGCCCGCAATCAGCGCAAGCAACACTATGAATATGGTAAGATTTTTCACGGCTTGTTTTTTCATATCAAATATTATAGCCCACTTTTCCTTAAAACACAATAAAAAACCGCCCCTATGGGCGGTTTAAGCGATTTTTTCGGTCAGGCGTTCAGAACTTTCCTTAAAAATTCTTTCGTCCTGTCGTTTTGCGGGTGCTCGAAAAAGTCTTTCGGGTTGTTTTCTTCGGTGATTTTTCCTTCGGACATAAACAAAATCCTTGTGCCGACTTCTTTCGCAAAACCCATTTCGTGCGTGACGATGACCATCGTCATACCTTCTTCCGCAAGCTCCTTGATAAGATCCAGAACTTCGCCGACCATTTCGGGATCGAGCGCGGACGTTGGCTCGTCAAAAAGCATGACTTTGGGATTCATTGCAAGCGCTCTTGCGATGGCGATACGCTGCTTTTGTCCGCCCGACAAGGTCGAAGGATACGCGTCGGCTTTTTGTTCCAGCCCGATTCTTTTCAGAAGTCGCATCGCGTTTTCTTCCGCATGCGCCTTGATTTCCTTCTTCGACGAGAATTCCGGCGCGACGACCTGTTTTTCTGCGATATGGTTTTTATGTGAAACGGCGCGTTCTTTCTTTTCGATTTTCGCGGTGAGTTTCAGTTTCTTTTTCGTCAGTTCGGGATCGTACGTCGCATAGGTTTTCCCCTGCCTTTCTTCCGACTTTTTGGTTTTTTCCCATTCGGCGGAAACGTCTTTCAGCACGGCTTTCAGTTCTTCCGACTGCCTTATGAGTTGTTCCTTTTCGGCGTCGATTTTAGCATTGATTTTATCGCCGTATTTTTTATAAAACTTATTATAAATCGGCACAAAAGCATTCTTTATCTTTTGTTTTCGCATATTTGAAATGCCGATTCTGACAGGTGCAAGCGTAATATTCTTTTTTACGGTATAGTTGTTGAAAAGGTTAAACTGCTGGAATACCATACCGATATTCTGACGTTGGACGTTTATGTTGACTTTAAGGTCGGCAAGGTCGTTGCCCATAAAAAGTATTCGCCCCGCCGTCGGATCTTCAAGCACGTTCAAGCACCTTAAAAACGTCGATTTTCCGCCGCCGGACGGCCCGACGATAACCACTTTTTCGCCTTCGTAAATCTTTGTCGAAATGTCGTCCAGAACAAGAAGATCGCCAAATTTTTTGGTAAGGTTTTCGACTTCCAGCATCGCTTTCTTTTCGTCGGCTTGCGCGTGGCATTCCGCCGCGATTAAACTTTCGTTTTCGTTATTTATCACTTTTCGCAAACCTCCTTTCAATCATCTTGATAATCACCGTCAGAATTCCGACAATGACAAGATAGAACAGCGCGAGCACGAGATACGGTATCATAAATTCGTACGACGACGAGCCGATAAGTTTGAACGCCTGCGTGAGATCAAACACAGCGATAAACCCGGCGACCGACGTGTCTTTGACAAGCGCGATAAGTTCGTTGCCGAGCGCGGGCAAGCTGTTTTTGAGCGCCTGCGGCAAAACGATTCTGAGCATCGTCGACGGATAAGAAAGCCCGAGCGCGCGCCCCGCTTCCCTTTGTCCCGCATCGACGGACAAAATACCGCTGCGCATTATTTCCGAAACGTACGCGCCCGAATTTATGCCAAACGTAACGATTGCCACGACAAGTTTGTCGATATTGACGCCCGCAAGCGGGAAAATCACGTAATACAACAGCAAAAGTTGCACGACAATCGGCGTGCCCCTGAAAAACCCGACGTATATATCGCCGATTTTCGAAATCCACTTGAATACTTTGCTTTGCTTTCCCGCAACCTTGACAATAGCAACGAAGGTACCTATACAGATACCTATCAGAAAGCCGAATACGGCAATGTACGCTGTGTTTTTGAAACCCAGCAGTACATTTTTGTATCCTTCGTTCTCAACGAACGACCTTATAAAGATTTGCCACTTTTTTTCAAACACGGTCTTATTTATTTACGTTTTTAAGAAGAGTTTGTGCAACCGCCTTATCGACGATGATAAACGATATGTTGCCGTCAAGCATCGATTGTACCGCAAGTGCGGGAGAATCGTATCCGTTGAAATCGAGGTTCTTAAAGCCGTCGAATCCGAGCGCTTCGTTACCTTTTACGAATTGCTGACCTGTCGTGCCTGCTTGTCCGCCGCACTTTGCCGCCGCTCCCGACAGAGAAGAGAGTTTTTGAAGCATTGCGTCCTTATCGCTGCATGCGTCGAACGTGTTATCGTCCGCTTTGACAACGACGACTTGCGTGGTGTCGAAGTAAGGGTTCGTAAAGTTTACCATTTCTGCACGGTCTGCGCTTATGGTAAGAGCCGCCATACCGATGTCGTATATATCCTTTGTCTGAACAGACGTTACGACCGCGTCGAAGTCCATATGTTCCACGACAAGGGTTTTGCCCATTTCGTCTGCGATAAGTTGCGCGATTTCGATGTCGATACCGGCGATTTTGTTGCCGTTGTAGTACTCAAACGGAGCAAAGTCGATATTCGTTGCGACGACAAGTTCGTTTGCGCCGTCGGTCGCGCTGGTTTTAATGTTGTTGCTGCCAAACGTCGCAAGTTGGTCTTCCGTGGCGTTAAGGTACTTGTCCATAATCGCCTGGATTTCCGTGGCTTTTGCGTCAAGAATGCCGTTTACGGTGTTAAGAAGTTCCGAATCTTCCTTTTTGACGATGAAAGCGTATTGTTCGCTTGAAAGGTCGACGTCGACCATTTTGATTTTTTCTGTTGCTCCGCCGCCTTTTTTGTCGCATGCGGTGAATGCGAACGCACAGGTGATAATCGTTGCGACGGTCAGTAATGCCGCGAGTATTTTTTTCATTTTTATACCTCAAAAAATTTATTTCGTTTTCGATGATGCAATCATAGCATAACTATTCGCGCTTGGCAAGCAATTTTGCATAAATATTCACAAAAAATTAAATATTTTTGTATTTTGCCGTATATATGAATAAAATCCTGCATATTTTGCAAGATTTTATACATTTATTCGGTTTTATTGAATTTTACGAAAAGGATTTTTCAAAAACGACGTCGCCGTCAAGGGTTCTCACGACGAATCCGTTTTCGTCCAAAAGCATATACGACGGCTTGCACCCGTTCTTCGGGAGGGACGCCGACGCCACGCATACGCACGTCGTGCCGTCGCGTTCCGTCAGTTCGTTCACGTGAAAATGCCCGTACACCAGAAGGTCGCACCCTATCGGCAACACGTCCTTATTGAAATAATGCCCGTGCGTGAAAGTCACCCTTTCCCCGCCGACGTTTACGTGCACCGCGGGCGAAAACGGAAACGTTGAAATCATTTCGTCGATTTCGGCGTCGCAGTTCCCCTTGATTGCAATGATTTTGTCCGACAAGGAATTGAATAGTTCCGCAACCTTCATCGGGGCGTGTTCTTCCGGCAAAGGGTTTCTGGGGCCGTGGTAGTACAAGTCGCCAAGAAGCACGAGTTTGTCCGCGCCCGATTTTTCAAATTCTTCCACGACCTTTTTCGCAAAGAAGTACGAGCCGTGTATATCCGTCGCGATAAAGTATTTCATATTATTCAAGCCCGTTGGGGTTCATTTTTTGCCAACGCCAGCTGTCTTCCGCCATGCGGTGAAGATCGAACTTGCATTCCCAGCCGAGTTCTTTTTTGGCTTTCGAGCAATCGGCGTAGCATTCCGCGATGTCGCCTGCACGGCGGCCATCGATCTGATACGCGATGGGGTGTCCGACGACTTTTGAAAACTCGTTAATCATTTCCAGCACGCTGTATCCGTGTCCGGTGCCGAGGTTGTAGATGACGAGCCCCGAATTCTCGTGCAGTTTTTTAAGCGCGGCGATATGACCTTTCGCAAGGTCGACGACGTGGATATAATCCCTGACGCCCGTGCCGTCTTTCGTGGGATAATCGTTGCCAAAAACGTGGACTTTTTCAAGTTTCCCGACGGCAACCTGCGTGATATAAGGCACAAGGTTGTTGGGGATACCGTTGGGATCTTCGCCGATAAGCCCGCTTTCGTGCGCGCCGATGGGGTTGAAATATCTTAAAAGCGCGATATTGAACGAGTTGTCGCTGTGATAAAAGTCCTTTAAAATCTGCTCGATCATAAGTTTCGTCTGTCCGTACGGATTGGTTGCGGACAGCGGAAAATCTTCAAAAATAGGCACCGACTTCGGGCAGCCGTAAACGGTCGCGGACGAAGAAAACACAAGGTTTTTCACGCCGCACTCGCGCATGCAGTCGATGAGAACGAGCGTGGAATTAAGGTTGTTGTCGTAATACGCAAGCGGGATTTTCACGCTTTCGCCAACCGCTTTCAGCCCTGCGAAGTGGATTACGTCGGTGGGTTTTTCGTCCTTGAAGATTTTGAGTAATTTTGCTTTGTCGCGCACGTCCACGTTGTAAAACGCGGGACGTTTCCCCGTGATTTGTTCGATACGGTCGACAACGCCGATTTTCGAATTTGAAAGGTTATCGACAATTACGACGTCCTGATTATCGTTCAAAAGTTCGATAACGGTGTGGCTTCCGATATAACCGGTGCCGCCGGTGACCAAAACTTTGTTCATATATAACCTGCCTTTTGCGGATACTCCGCGAAATATTATTTTCGTATATAGTATATCACGAATTGAAAAAGTTGCAATAGGTAAAAAATAATCTGACAAAAAATTTACAATATAAATATATTTAATATACAATATATACAAAAAAACTCGGATTGCTCCGAGTTTTTTTATTGTTTTTTGATGATTACTTTTTGAGTGCGATGGTTTCTTTTGCCTTGTTGACGATGTCTTCGACCGTAAGGTGGAATTTTTCGGCAAGGTATTCTTTCTTACCGACTTCGCCAAAGGTGTTGTTGACGCCGATCATGCCGACGGGAGCCGGGCACTTGGACACGACGACTTCAGACACCGCGCTGCCGAGACCGCCCTGCAAGGTGTGGTTTTCGCAAGTGACGAGCGCGCCGGTTTTCTTGACCGCGTTGACGATTGCTTCTTCGTCGATGGGTTTCCAGGTGTGGATATTCAAAACGCCCGCGTCGATGCCTTCTTCTTTCAGAATTTCGGCGGCTTTCAACGCTTTTTCAACCATAATACCGCTTGCGACAAGGGTAACGTCTTTGCCGACTTTCACGGTGATGGCCTTGCCGAGTTTGAAATCGGGAACGTCGTCGAAGATATGTTCGGGCTTTTTCCTGAACAGACGAATATAAACCGCGCCGGGATAGTCGATAATCTGAGGGATTGCGCGGGCGAGCATTGCGCCGTCGGTAGGCTCAAAGCATACCATATTGGGGATTGCGCGCATAATCGCCATATCTTCAAACGGCATGTGGGTGCCGCCGTTGGCTTCCGCCATGATACCGGGGTCGGAGCCGACGATTTTCACGTGTTGTTTTGCGTACGCGACGGAGATGAAAATCGTGTCGTAGCAACGACGTGTCGCGAACGGAGCGAACGAATATGCAAACGGGATTTTGCCCATTGCGGACATACCCGCGGCGATACCCATCATATTTGCCTCGGCGATACCGACGTTTACGAACCTGTCGGGATGCGCTTCTTTGAACGCTTTCGTTGCGTGGCAGCCCATAAGGTCGGCTTCCAGAACGACGATGCGTTTATCGGTGTTTGCGATTTCAGCCAAAGTATTGGCAAGCACTTGCCTCATTTCTTTTTCGTCAGTCATTATTCATACCTCCCCGTTTCTTTTCTCCAAAGTTCCTCGGGAATCGACATGCTGTGGCAGTTTGCGACGCCTTCGGTGAAGGACGCGCCGAATCCTTTTATCGTATCGAGGATAATCATGCTGGGTTTGCCCTTTTGCGCTTTTGCGGCGTCGATTGCGTCGGAGATAGCGACAAGGTCATGCCCGTTGATTTCTTGGGTGAAGAAGTTGAAAGCCTTCCACTTGTCCGCTGCGGGTGCAAGCGAGTTGATTGTATCGGTGGGGCCGTCAAGTTGCATTTTGTTGTTGTCAAGGAACACGATGAGATTGTCAAGGCCGTGGTTGCCCGCAAACATCGACGCTTCCCAGATCTGACCTTCCTGCGATTCACCGTCGCCGATGAAGCAGTAAATCGTTGCGGGATTATCGTCCATTTTTGCAGTAAGAGCCATGCCGACCGCCGCCGACAAGCCTTGTCCCAAAGAACCCGCCGTAAAGTCGATACCGGGGGTTTTGTTCATATCGCAGTGCGAGGGAAGATTCGTCCCGTTTCTGTTCAAAGTGGATTCCCACTCGTGCGGGTAAAATCCGAGATCGCCAAGCACGGCGTACATTGCGGGACCTGCGTGTCCTTTGGACATAATAACGCGGTCGCGGTCTTGTTTTTTGGGATTTTTAGGGTCGACGTTTGCTTTGTCGTAGTAAATGACGGTAAGCGCGTCCATGACAGACATCGTGCCGCCGATATGTCCGACACCGAAGTGTCCGATAATTTCGATTGCGTCGTCACGGAGTTTTCTGGCTTTTGCCGTCAGGAAATCGAGTTTTTGTTTTTCCATATACTCCTCCTTACCTGAGATTGATTTTATTATACATTGTAAAACCCGCCCGTGTCAAAGCGAGTTTAACAAAATGTTTTCCGTATAAACAATTGAAAATATTTGTTTATTTTTTCGTGAATTTTTTCACGGGTTTATGCGATTGATCCTTTTTTGGCATTGCCGCCTGTTCCTGCGCCTTTCTTTCTTCGGCGCGGCGCTCCTTTTCCGCGGTGGCAGCCTCGATTTGTTTTTGTCTTTCTTCCGCTTTTTGCGCTTTTTCAAGGGCTTTTGCCTGCTGTTCTTTGCGCTTATCCGACGACTTTTTGAGTTTCAGCGACGTCTTTACGATATAATATACGGTGCTCAAAAAAGTGAACAGCAAAATAATGAGCGTGAAGTAATAACGGAAGTTATACCATTTAATATTGCCCGACGCATATTCGTCGTACGCAAGAAGAATCGCGACGATAACACTCACGAGTTCCACGACGGCTTCCATAATCGACGCGACTTTTTTGGTCGTTTTGATCTGATATTTCGCGTCGCCGATACTTTCTTTGACGGCTTTCTGATCCTTTATGCTTGCGATGACCTGCACGAAAAAACAAATCGCAAATACGATAATGAGCGGCAGCACCGCAAACTTGATAATGCCCGACGCTCCGCCCGCTTTTGCGCCTTCCGAAAAGCTGTTGACGGTCTTTACGATGAAAAGAACCATCGAAATAAGCGAGAAAACCGTTGAAAGCGAAAGTCCCGTCGACTTTTTGTTTTTTGCCATAATCCTACCTCGAATGTCGTTGATAAAAACATATTAACACTTTATTTTGGGTTTTGCAATATTACGATTTTCTTTTGATAAATTTTTTATTGCCTATATCCGTTTTTGTTGATATAATCGAATCATATAGGGAGATTATTATGGAAGAAACTATTTCGAAAAAACCAAACGTAATATCGCGCCTTAAAACCGAGCTGAAAAAACCTTTCACGAAAAATATGCTGATGTTTTCGCTCGGGACGATCGGACGCGATTTTTTGTACTTCTTGTTCAACAGTTTTTTGATGACGTTCATATTGTTCACAAAGACTATTGACAACAAAATGCTGACCGCGGTCGGCGCAATCATCGTCGTCGCGCGTATTTTCGACGCTCTGAACGATCCCATTATGGGCGGCATCGTCGAAAACACCCGTACGAAATGGGGCAAGTATAAGCCGTGGCAACTTCTGGGCGCAGTCCTTACGGGCGCGGTCATCATCTCGGTATTTTGCGTGAAACTTGACGGCTGGTCGTACATAGGATTTCTGGCGTTTGCCTACCTTATGTTCAGCATTACGTTCACGATGAACGATATTTCTTACTGGGGAATGTTGCCGTCACTGACGTCGGACGAACACGAACGCAACAAACTGACGTCGTGCGCGCAGCTTCTGGCGTCGGCGGGCGTCGGACTTGCCAGCCTTCTTATCCCCTTGTTCACGACGGGTTCGCTTGCAAAATGGGGCGCGCCCACGGGCTATAAGGTCATCGGTATCATCAGCGCGGTGCTTATGGTATTGTTCCAACTTTTTACAATCCTCGGCGTTAAGGAAAAACCCCTGCCCCCGATTAAGCCCGACAAGTCCGACAGACTTACCCTGAAAAAGATGTTCCAAACCATCGCCAAAAACGACCAGCTTTTGTGGTGCGCGCTCATAATGCTCATTTTTTCAATCGGTACGGGTGTCGTCGGTGGCGGACTTTTGACGATGTACGTTTACTTCGAGTTCGGATACGAAGGCGGATACACCCTGCTTATCGGCTTAGGCTACGGCATAATTTCCACGCTGTTTACGGCGACTTATCCGTGGCTGTCCAAAAAGTTCGGGCGCAACAAAATCTTGTATTCCGCCGGTATCGCGACAGTATTCGGCTATGCCTTAATGCTGATTTTTGCCCTTGCAATCCCCACCGGCGCGCCGAAATCTTCGGAATGGTTTGCAAAATTTATCCTTATTGCGGTTGCATATGCCATCATCGGCTACGGCGCGGGTTTCTATATGATTATGGTAATCAATATGGCAAACACCGTGGAGTATAACGAGTGGAAGTACGGTCAACGCAACGAAAGCCTTATCTTCTCCCTGCGCCCGTTCACCGCAAAACTCAGCAGCGCGCTTACGCAGGCTCTCGTCATCGGCGTTTACGCGGTCGCAAGTATCACGACTTACACGAACGCCATCTCCAACATCGAAAACGAGGCGTCCAAAAACCTTATCACCAACAAGGTGAAAATGGAAAAAATCACGGATATTATCAACAAAGTTTCCCTGCAAGACAGACAAATCCTTGTGTCGTGCATGTGCATTATCCCCATCGTGTTTATGATTGTCGCACTTATCATTTACAAGAAAAAATGCACGCTGTCCGAAACGCGCCTTGCCGAAATGGTCAGGGAAACGGAAGCAAGAAAACTCGCGCTTGCCGGCGCAACCGAAAACACGGACGAGCCAGTCGCTTTTGAGGAACCCGTTGCGGAAGAATCCGCCCTTGCAAACGACGTCGTTTCTCCCATGTCGGAAATCGCCGAAAACGTCGAAGACGCCGCCATTAACACCCCGGACAACAAATAATAGATATTCAATCCAAAACAAAAAGCGTTCGCCAACCCGCGAACGCTTTTTTTAATTGGTTTTTAACCGCCGTTAGTTTCTTTCAACGATGACCGTGCCGTCTTCTTTGACCTCGATCATATCGCCGTCTTTTACATAGTCCAGAAACTCTTTGCCGAGCCTATCGACGCCGACGATAAAGTTGTTTTCCCAGACTTTCGCAAGGATAAGTCCCGACGTCGCAAGGCTGTCCGCCGTTTCCGAAAACAGCATTGCCGCGGGCTGCGCTTTCATTGCACAAATGGTCTGCAAAATCATGCCGCCCGTCGTGCTGCCGATCGTGATGGGCAAACAAAGTGCTTTCCCCGTGATAAGTTTACCGAAAAGGTCGGGGTTGTTCTGGTCGGAAACAAAGATTTTTGCGGTGCCCGCTTCCGTGTCTTTGGGCTTAATGCCCATTGCGCTTTTCTGGCAGGACGCAAGTGTATTGAATCCCTGATGCGAAACGACTGCTTCGGCTTTGATTGCGCCCCCTGCAAAAGGTCTGCCTTTGAATACTTTCTGTGACATATTACGCCTCCTGTCCGGTGATGAGTTTCAAAATATCCTCATCTTTCATGTACTTCGCTTTGGAATAAGTACGAAGTTTATTGCTGCTCGTTACGATGGGTTTTCCACCGCAAATCGGGTTATTGGTGTACATAAGCGGGCAAATGGACGAAAGTCTTGCGCCGGTTGCGACAAGTTTTTTATAATCGTCTGTTTTTCTGAATTTTTCGGCGACTTGCGGGGCTGCCGTAAGGACGACTTGCGTCGTAACCTTGGTTTTACCGCTCTTTTTAAGACCTTCAACTATGTTATTCGTCCAGTTTACAAGTTGCGAATAAGTAAGATGCGGGCAACCGATGAACGCGACTTTCGCTTTTGCGTCCTTGTTTTTCCACATCACGGGATAGCCCTTGTAAACGCGTTCGAGTTCGGCGTCGTCGATGACGTAAGTCTTTGCGTTTTCGACGATAAGGCTTTCGCCCTGTTCTTTCGCTTCGGGCGTAAGTTTGTCGACGTGATACAAACCGACCGCACCGTTCGACGCGGTTGCCGCGCCCATATCTTTAAGGTACGCTTTCGCGTCGTCGTTCAGTTCCGTCCCGATGAATTTGTCAAGGCCTACGATGTAAGGCACGTCTTCCATAACCTTCATACCGATTGCGCTGCCGAGAATCTGCGCTTCGGGTTTTTTGGTGGTTTTGACTTCCACTCTCCACGTTGCGCGGCGTCCTTCGTCCGTCGTGAATCCATAGTTCAACGCCCTGCCGAGAATGCTCTGGAACAAATCGATCATACCGCTGTTTCTGTTGCAGCGCGCGCCGAGCACGGAGTTTGCGTATACGACCGCCGACGATTCCGCCCATCCGATAACCTCGCCCTTCTTTGGGACGTTTCCGACTTCGGGAAGGTAGCAGGTGCAGGTGAACGCGTTCTTTTTCAGCCCGACTTTTTCAAGTTGCGCCTCGTAATCGGCTTGTTTCGAATACATAAATTTCGTGAAAATAAGTTTTTCCAGGAAATTGCACTTCACGTTTTCAAAATCGTAAGGACGAGGGTCAACCGTAAAACCGTTGGGCGCTTTAAGTCCAGCGGCGATAATTTCGTCCATAATTTTGTAAACCGGGTCAATCATTTTAAGACCGAAAGACGTCACAAGATGGCCGCAGCAATCGATAGGAATAAAATTCGTTGCTCCGACGGCATCGCCGAACAGCACGAGCGTTTTCAAAATTTTGGCTTTGGTTTCGCCCTCGTTTCCGTTCAGGATTGCAACTTCTTCGGGTGTGAGCTGCATTTTGTAATCCATAATTTGCCTCCGATTAGTTTTATCATTTTTATTATAACGCAAAAGAGCGAAAATTGACAAGAATATTGTTAAAAATTATACAATGTTTATAAATATTCTTTGTTGCTTTGGGGTTTTTGCGTTCGCGCTTTCAGTATTCGATTTTGAAATACCTTAGCCTCTCTTTGTATTTATCCTGACAGGACAGGCACGTGCCCGTAAAATACCGCAAAAAATAACACAAGCGCAGGTGTTGCTTGTGTTACGGTTTGCAAAAATTAAATTTTCTTATTTTGCGTTTTCGACGTACTTTTTGTGAAGCTCCTCGACGGCAAGTACGAATTTTGCGGTGTGGAATCCGTTTTCAAAAACGAATTTGAAAATCTCGTTATCTTCGGCAATTTCGATATTCTGTGCAAGTTTATAGGCAACCGTCGGGTGGTTTTTCAGCCCGAACGTCATTGAAACTTCCTGCCCGCATTTCGTGCCGACGTACGTAATTCCGTTTTTGTCAAGGACGATTTTCCCTTTTCCCGCTTCTTCAAAACGGTGCGTTTTATCGTCGGTGAGCAAAAGCGTAACGTTTTCTTCAAACGAATAGTCGGGGTTTTCGACTTCCTTTTTCACTTCGTCGCGCTGGAATTTGTACCATTCGCTGACAAACTCAAAACACTTGTCGTTTTCGCCCGATGGGCTGAGAGTGCCGTCCACGTTATACTTCACGGTATTGCCGCAGGCGGTGCATCTGAACGTCCTGTATTTCGACTCGTTTTTGAATTCCGCGCCGCAACGGGGGCATTTATACAAAAGTTTTTCAAGGGTTTCCGCCAGGCGCAAGCCGTAAACCTTTCTGTTCTGCTCCTTGAAAGCGACGTTGTCGTCGTACGAAAAGTTTTTCAGGATATATTCGTATATTTCTTCGTTCGACATATCGCCGATATCGTCGGTGCTTAAAAGGGGTTCCATTTTAAGCGTTACTTTCCCGGGACGTTTCTTTCCCCACTTCGGGCGGGTAACGTAACTTCCGACGGTGATCCCCTTGATTACCGGGCAGTTCAGAAACTTAATAAGTTTCCCTATCGACGGCGCGATATACCCTGTCGAGCCGTCCACCGTAATGCGCCCTTCGGGGAACAATAATACGCTGTTTCCGTTGTCAAGATTGCGTTTTATATGCTTTATGCACAAAAAATCGCTTGTAAACTGCTTTTTCGGTATTGCGCCGAAATCGGTGAACAGTTTTCCCAAAAACTTCATATAAAAAACGTTGCTGGTTACGACCACGTTAACAGGGTGCGGATACACGCAGTTTGAAAAATACAAAAAGTCAACCCACGACGTGTGATTTCCAAGCACCAGAAACGGACCTTTCAGCCCTTTGATTGCGGATTTATCGACTTTGAATCCGTACCTTATACTTCCTACGACTTTGAAAAGTCGCGCGCAAAAGCGGTACAACGGCATATTTATCGTCGATTGTTCCAGCATCGTCTTTTTGTTTTTTTTCGTCGATTTTTGTTTCAAAATTTCCCCTTTCAGTCAAAGTATCGTTTGTGCAGTTCCTCGATTGCAAGCACGAATTTCGTACTGAACAATCCTTCGGTAAACGCAAATCTGTAAATATTCCCGTCTTCGGACACTTCCAAGTTTTCGCCCATCTTAAAGGCGATCGTGCCGCGGTTTTCGATTTTGAATTCCAGCGATTTGTTTTCGCCCGTTTTCCCGACGTACTTTATGCCGTCTTTGGACACGGAAAGAGTGCCTTCCCCGTCTTTTACGAATTTATTGAGTTTTTCGTTGTTGACGTAAAGCTCGACTTCCCCTTCGAGCCTGAAATTTTCGTCCGTGACCTGTTCTTTCAGATCCTGCCTTTCAAAGTCGTACCAGTCGCTTATATAATCAAAAGTTTTGCCTTTAATCGCGTGGAGTATTCCGTCGCGCCCATACTCGACGGTATTTCCGCACTGCTCGCATTTCATAACGTTGCCTTTCGTGACGTTTTTGAATTCCGCGCCGCAACGGGGGCATTTATAAAGGATTTTTTCAAGTCCTTCCGCGCGCTTATTGCATCTTGAAATTTTCCTGTGTTCTTCCACAAGGTTTCTGTTGTCGTCAAAGCGCAGGCTGTTTGTGATTTTTGCGGCGATGTCCGCCGCCGACATATTTTTGATTTCTTCTTTTGTCAAAACCGGCGCGAGTTTCAGCGTGACTTTCGTGCGGCGAGGTTTCCCCCATTTCGGTCCGCCGGTGTATCCGCCGTGAGTAACGCCCGCAACGACAGTGCAGTCCAGAAACTTAATAAGTTTCCCGATCGACGGCGCGATATAGCCCGTCGTACCGTCAATCGAAACGCGACCTTCCGGGAAAAGCAAAACGTGCGTGCCCGCGTCGATATTCTTTTTGATTTGTTTGATGCACTGAAAATCCGCTGTAAATTGTTTCTTTTTAATCGTGCCGAACGACCTTATGAATGCGCCGTAGACCTTGCGATAAATCATATTTTCCGCAACGACGAAATTTATGGGCTTTGGATAAACGCCGGCTGTAAAATACAAAAAGTCAATGGGCGACGTGTGGTTGCCCACGATAAGATACGGCCCTTTTACGCCTTTCAGCGCGGATTTATCCGTCCTTACCCCGACGATGATTTTCGAAAGACCGATAAGCACGGGCATCAGCGTGCGGTAAAGAAACATATTTATTGTTTTTTTGTCGTTTTTGCTGCTTTTGTCTGCCATTTTCCTTATCCTACTTTATGTATTATAATATAGTATTTGAAAAAAATCAATGCGGATTTTTAATTTTTGTCGATTTGTTTCGGCGCATAAAAAAACGTCGCGCTTTCGCACGACGCCTTTGACTTGATTTTGTTTTCCTTATACGTTAAGAAGACGGAAGATCTTGCCCTTCATAATCATCGATACAAGGTCAAACAACCAGATGAGCCATCCGCCGAAGATACGAATGATACCGGCAACGATTTTGCCTTCCGAAAACCTTGTAACGACGCCCAATACCCATGCGGTAACGGGAATGATTGCCAAAATAATGCTTACTATTCTTGAAAGACCAAAGTAGTCTTTTTTGCTTGCTGCCATACAATTCCTCCAAGTATTTTGTTGTTTATATTTTATCACCTTGCGCGGGTGTTGTCAATAACGTTTATAAATTCTTGAACACGGGTTCGGCTTGTTTTCCGTTCAGCGCAAGTTTCACCGCGTCGGGGACGATTGAAAAATCGGCGATGAGCGATTTCGTTTTTATGTCGGGCGCGTCCTGTCCCATCGGTACAAAGTATACGTTCTTCGTGTTCAGAAGATGACCGAGATTTTTTGCGTTTGCGCCCAGCGCGTCGTTGCTCGACAGCGCGATAAGCACGGGACGGCAGTTTCTGAGATGCGCCTTGACCGCAAGCGTTACGGGAGTGTCCGTTATGCCGTTTGCGAGTTTTGAAAGAGTGTTCCCCGTGCAAGGACACACGACGATAAGATCGAGTTTTTCTTTCGTACCGAGCGGCTCGGCGTTCACAAGGTCGCATATCGGATATTTCCCCGTGATCCGCGCCGTTTCGGAATAAAAATCTTTCGCCTTATAAAAGCGTGTGTCGAGATTGCAGGTATTATACGAAAAAATCGGCACAAGTTCATATCCTTTGTCGACAAGCGCCTGCATTACCGCAAGCGTTTTCGAAAAGGTGCAAAAACTGCCCGTTACCGCATATCCGATTTTTGTCATAATTTCCCCTCCGTCACGATTTTTGCGATTATTTGCCCCGCCGATTCGCTTCTGTACTTCACCGGGAGCGCGGGATACACACCGTATTTTATCGACAGTTCCGCCATCAGGTTTTTGTCAAAGCCGTACGGCGGCGACGCGATATCGACGATTTCGGCATCGGGTTTCATTTTTGTCAATCGCGCTTCGTCGATGATTCGCGCCGGCGCGGTGTTCACGATAAAGTCGAATTCTTCGATACTTTCGCCGTACGGAAGCGCGTTTGCGCCCTTTTTTACGCTGTCCGCGCGCGACGTCATCACCGATACTTTCACGTTAAGCCTTAAAAGTATATCGACGATTTCCTTGCCCGACGCGCCGTTGCCGACGACAAGCACTCTTTTGTCCGAGATTTTCGTCTTCGATTTTTCCAGAAGTATGATAAGCACGCCTTCCGCAGTCAGCACGGAATTTTCTTTTTTGAATTCTTCGACGTCGCCGTATTTAATCATTTTTACGGACTTTTCGGCAAGAATCCGCCGTGCGTCTTCGTCAAAATCGAACGCGTACGCCCGCGCGCCCCACGGTATGCGCTTCGTATCGTCTTTAATTACTTTGACGTTCGGCTGAAACACGCACACGACGTCCTTCGTTTTTTCGACGGACAGAAGTTTCCTTGCCTCGTTCATTCTTTCGTCGTTTCCGAAAACCATATACATATCGACCACCCCATATTGTAGCCTATGAATACGGCTGTCGCGCGGTGAATGTGTCAAGGCGGGAATTTTCAAACTATGCCAGACAAGATTAAAACGAACCGTGGTCTGACGGCGAATTTTTGACTAATACATCGTTACGCTCACGGCTTATACATCAAGTATTAACCCGTTCGCGTGCCTTGTCTCAGCCTAAAATTTCGACGTCGGACTTGCCCGCAACCAAAACGCCGATAATTCCGATGATTTTTGGTAAAGGCGAACGCAGACGTACTATACGTACTTCAAGCGAGAATTTGACAAAAAGCGCGGAAATTGCGGCATTTTGGCATGGTTCATTTTAATCTTGTCTGGCATACTGTAAAAGGGGGGCGGTTATGAACAAGACTTATTTTTTAGGCAGCAATACGGCATACGGATTTTTCGGCGACTTTTCGCATCTTACGCGCGGCAAGACGGTGATATTGAAAGGCGGCGCGGGGACGGGGAAATCCACGTTAATGAAAAAGGTCAACGAGATCGCGCTCGACGCCGGGTTTATGACGGAAACTTATCGTTGCAGCAGCGACGTATCGTCTTTCGACGCGGTGTTCGTTCCGTCAAAGAATTTTGCGGTAATCGACGGTACTTCTCCGCACGTTACGGAAGCGGAAATTCCGCTTGTGTCGGGCTTTGTGTTCAATCTTCTCGACGCGGCGGACGAAAAGAAAATCGCGCCATATAAGGACGATATAAAATATGCAGTATCCTGCAAGAAACAATACTTTAACGACGCGTATTGCAATCTTAACTGTGCAAACTTGATTTTTGAAAATAATAAACGGAAACTTTCCGCCGCATTTAATAAAGCCGTCGCAAGTGCCGCAAAAGATACTTTTGCCGCGCTCGAACTATCACACGGATTGCGCGAAACACGCTTTGTCGCTGCAATTTCGGACGAAGGTTTCGTCGACTTTTTAAGCGACGATTTCAAGGATTTATATACGATCGGCGTGCGCGCGGAATATCCCGAAATTATTATGCTTTATATCACGAAACTTTTGTCGCTTTTGGCGGCGAACGACGTGGAATATACGGCTTTCCGCTCGCCTTTTTCGCCTGACCTTTTTGACGCGGTTAAGGTCGGAAACGTCGTTATCGCGGATATTGACAGACTTCAAAAATGCGACGAAATAATAACTTTGGACGCGCCCGTGTCCTTGACGCTTCGTACCGATCTGGACGCCGCAGAAAACCTTCATCGCACGTTTGTTGACAAGGCAATCGCAAATATCCGCCTTGCCCGCCTTACCCATATCGGCATCGAGAAAATTTATTCGCCCGCAATGGACTGGACGGACGTCAATAATAAAACCGACAAAATCTTGTGCCTGCTTTTCGATTGCTGATTTGTTAAAAAATGTAAATTCGCAACCTGTATATAATCTTCCTTTCTTGCAAATACTACAATTACCAAATAAAAGGAGAGATTGTATGGCGAAAAACAGACAGAATGCCAAGGAAAAGGCATCTTCCAAGAAAGCCGCTACAAGCGCAAACCGCGCTACGTCAACCAAGTCCGAAAGCGACTGCTGCGGATGCGGCAAAGACAAATAATTAACTTTTTTTGGAAGACGGAAAAACCGAAGCGTTTGCCTCGGTTTTTTTGTTTATGTTTTTTATTTCCGCCCTACGATATCGTCAAGCGACGTGTCGAAATAGTCCGCAATTTTCACAAGGTTTTCAAGCCCGATTTCACGCTGACAGTTGACGTAGCGGTGCAAAGTCTGCGTGGGTATGCCGATATCTTTCGCCACCTGATTTATGCTTCTGTCGCCGATATATTCTTTCAATTCTTTTGCGAATCTTTCCTTATACATAATTTGACTATATCACCGATTGGTGTCAGCTTCTTGACATTTCACCGTTTGGTGATATATAATATTTATATACACTTTGGGAGGAAATAAAATGACAAACGAAAAAATCGCCGCAATTACGGCACAAAAAGGAGGATTTGATGTTTAATAATATTGAAAGGAAAATTAAAGGACTTGCCTTTTTCTACACTATTGTCGGAATAATCGGCTCTATTATCGGAGCAATATTCTGTTGGGTTAATAGTGATATTTTGACAGGGTTTATTATTCTTATTTTTGGAATACTTGCATCCTGGACTGGTTCTTTCGTACTGTACGGGCTTGGCGAATTGATTAGTAAATCTTCAAACATAGAGGAAGGAATTAATAAACTACAAAAGGTTTGTCAAAATTCAAATCAAAACAATAAGTACAATGACATTCCTCGCATAGTAAAAACGCCCAATACCGATTATGTTGATAATTCGATTGAAGAGATTTCAATAATTAATACTCCGATTCGTTTCAAAATTGTAAATTTTCAGCCGTCATATAACGATAAATTGATTGGAAAAATTATGCAAATTGAACATGTTATCAATGCTGATATTTCGCCCGACGGTATTATTTCTTGCTATTATGACAATACCATTAAAACCCCGTCAGATATTGCAACATTAAAAGAGTTAATCAAAGCAAATTGCAAAATAGATTTATAATACTCTCGTCGCTATTAAAAAGCACCGCGGTTGCGGTGCTTTCATTTTATAAGGTAATGTTTAGTTCTTTCAGTTTTTCGTCAAGGTTGAATTCTTCGATTTTCCCTTTTGTCACAAGGAAGTCGCGCTTTCCAAGGGCAAAAATATATCTGTCCGATTTAATGCTGTCGCTGTAAACGTCCATGACTTCCGCGTCGGGCAACACTTCTCTGAACCTTCTGACCTTTTCGGCGTGGCGGCACACTTCGGAGCGCATAATTCCGTGCTTTCTGTCGTGTGTCGTGCAGATGACGTAATCGACGTTCATTCGCCGTGCGATTTCTTCAATCAGGAAGTCCGGGCTTGCGCTGATAAGCACCGTTGTGCGTTTGCGGTTTTCGGGTTTGAACCAGTCGTAAACGTATTTTGCGTACTTATCCCAATACTTTTTCACGTTCTTTTCGTTGTTGATAAGGCGGATATACAAAAACGCCACCTTCTTGCACGTGCGGACGGATATGATATGCGTCAGCATCATCATGCCCCAGATAAATTGAAACGGCAGCAGCAGTATAATCCACGGATTGTGCACCATGCAAAAGCCCCAGTATTTCAGCGCGCTGTCAAACGGCACAACCGTTTTGTCAAAATCGTAAATGTCAACTTGCATAATTAAAGATTCTTTCCCCACTTTTTGAGTTTTCCGTCGCCGATAAGGTCAAAACCGCACCTTTCAAGGACTTTTTCGGATTTTACGTTATCTTCTCTTGTTTCGGCAAAAACTCGGTTTACGCCCAACAGAGCCGCCAATTTCAGCAACCCTTTCACGCTTTCGGTCATGTAGCCTTTGCCTTCGTACTTTTTGTTAAGACCGAACCCGATTTCCGTTTCGCCGTCCTTCGGCACACCCTTGAAACCGATGCTCCCGATGACAACGCCTTTCAGCTCGATAAGCCACGTTGTCAGAAAGACTTTGTTATCCTCGTCTTCCCTTACTTCTTCCGCGCACCGCCCGAGTATGCATTTCAATTCGTCGTTTATGCTTTCGCCGTCGTATTTCGCGTCGTACTCTCTTTCAAATTCTTTTACGTCGCGCGATAGCGTTTCCAGCATATCCGCATCAAGCGGCACGATTCTGAGCCTTCCCGTTTCGATAACCATATTTAGATTTTACCATACTTTTAATTTGTTTCAAACAACTTTCGCACAAAAAAACCGTGACCCCCGCCACAGTTTTCCCGTTTCTTATTTCCTCATTTATCCTAACGTTAATATTGATTGATAGTATTTATTTTCGATTAACATATAATCATAAAAACTCAAACCTGACTTAGCTTCCTGAAAACGCCAAAAACTTTGATGGTTTTTGAAAAAGGCGAACGCAGTTGTACTGAGCGTACTACAAGCGAGCATTTTTTGAAAAGGGCGAAGATTTTGGCGTTTTTTACAAAGTAAAAAGCACTTACGAAATGTAAGTGCTTTTTTTGGAATTCGGCGGCTACATACTCTCCCGGGCCGTGTCCAGCCAAGTACCATCTGCGTAGAAAGGCTTAACTTCTGTGTTCGGTATGAGAACAGGTGGACCCCTTTCGCTATCGCCACCGAAATGGTTGAATGTTTCTAATGCACATTCACAACTGCATAAACTTGAGATTGGATTTCATAGTAACCTTAAATGCGTTTTAAACTTATTTGTATAATGACTTCATCAATTTCTTGATTAAGCCCTCGACCTATTAGTATCGGTCAGCTGAACACGTTACCGTGCTTACACCTCCGACCTATCAACCTTGTAGTCTTCAAGGGGTCTTACTATCTTATGATATGGGATATCTAATCTTGAGGTGGGTTTCACGCTTAGATGCTTTCAGCGTTTATCCCATCCGCACATCGCTACCCTGCTGTGCCGCTGGCGCGACAACAGGTGCACCATAGGTGCGTCCACTCTGGTCCTCTCGTACTAGGAGCAGATCCTCTCAAATATCCTACGCCCACGATGGATAGGGACCGAACTGTCTCACGACGTTCTGAACCCAGCTCGCGTGCCACTTTAATCGGCGAACAGCCGAACCCTTGGGACCTACTACAGCCCCAGGATG
>CDYU01006182.1_pt1:0-142500 | contig 146203 bp, 126 predicted proteins | sample 480701 | NCBI WGS metagenome assembly CDYU01 (sample SAMEA3182105, study PRJEB8094) | gut metagenome | biome: human; feature: gut; material: Stool; isolation source: human stools | place: Canada | collected 2013-02-26 | reverse complement strand
ACACTTTGCCATACTTGCTGCACCTCCTCATCGAGAAATGTGCTGCCCTTTCGGGGTGCCGGCGACCGGTCTCCCGCGGACAGCTTACTTATAATAGCAGACCGCGCCGCCGAATGCAAGATGAAATTTCATTTTCTTTTAAAAAACTTCTCTTTACTCGGCTGTTGCCAAATCGGACGGAATTGATTACAATATAATATTATATCACCTATCACCTTGATACGGAGGAACGCTCATGGCTCAGTCCTATTCCGTCAGTCTGGATACCATCGTCCGCGAGCACAATCTGGCCATCGTCAACCGCGCGGTGGACTATGACCGCGTGCAGATCACCACGTGGGAGGTCTCGCGTCCCGGACTGCCGCTCGCCGGGTTTTACGATTACTTTGACGCCACACGCGTACAGATCATCGGCAAGCTCGAGATCACTTATTTAATGGATATGCGTCCCGAGACGCGCAGCCGCAGCATTGAGAGGTTCATCTCCTCCGGGATCCGCTTCTGCATCGTCGCGCACGGCATGGATATCCCGCCCGAGATGCTCTCCTCGGCGCAGCGCCATCAGGTGACGCTGCTCACCACCGAGCACTCCACAAGCGATTTTATGGCAAAGCTCATCGTGAGTCTCAACCGCTGGCTCGCCCCGCGCACCACGATGCACGGCGTGCTGATGGAGGTCCACGGCGAGGGCGTGATGATCACGGGCGAGAGCGGCGTCGGCAAGAGCGAAAACGCCATGGCGCTTCTGAGCCGCGGCCACCGTCTTGTGGCGGACGACGCCATTGAGGTCAAGCGCACCGCGCCGGACACGCTCGTCGGCTCCTCGCCGGAGCTGATCCGGTATTTCATGGAGATCCGCGGCATCGGTCTCATCGACGCGCGGCACATGTTCGGCATCGGCGCGGTGAAGCCCGACCAGGTCATCGACCTTGTTGTGCATTTTGAGCCGTGGGACGAGAACAAGGTCTACGACCGGCTCGGCAACGAGACGCATTTCACGGAGATCCTCGGCGTGAAGATCCCGTACTTCGTCGTACCAGTGCGCCCGGGCCGAAATCTTGCGGCGATCCTCGAGCTTGCAGCAATGAACAACCGCGAGCGCAAAATGGGCTACAACGCCGCGCAGGTGCTCGTGGAGCGCCACGACCGGATGGTGGACGAGGGATGAGAAACGCCGAACTCCGTTCCTTCCTCCGGGAAACGCGCTCCCGCTGCCCGGAGCTCACGATCCTCGAAAACGAGCCGATGAGCCGCCACTGCTCGTTCCGCATCGGCGGCCCATGCGACGCGATGCTGCTGCCGTCCTCCGTTTCGGAGGTTGAGACAGTCTGCGCTCTGCTTGCTGAAGCCGGAGAAAAGCCGCTTCTCATCGGCAACGGCACAAACCTTCTCGTCACCGACGCGCCGCTGCACCGCATCGTGCTGCGGCTCGGCGAGGAGTTTTCCCGCATCGAGCCGGTCGGCGATACGGCTCTCCGCACCGAGAGCGGCGTGACGCTCTCGCGTCTCGCCTCGTTTGCCGCGGCGCGCTCGCTCGCCGGGCTGGAATTTGCTCACGGCATCCCCGGCACGCTCGGCGGCGCGGTATCCATGAACGCCGGCGCCTACGGCGGGGAGATGAAGGATGTCGTCACCTCCGTAACGTATCTCGACGAAGACCTTTCCGTCCGCGAGACGGACGACGCCGGTTTTTCTTACCGGCACAGCCGCTTTTCCGATACCGGCTGCATCGTTCTCGGCGCAGAAATTTCGCTGCACGAGGACGATCCCGACGCCGTCCGTGAGCGGATGCGCTCGCTCGCCGAGCGGCGCAGAAGCTCGCAGCCGCTCGACATGCCGTCCGCCGGCAGCACGTTCAAGCGTCCCGCGGGCGGATATGCCGCCGCGCTCATTGACGAGGCCGGTCTCAAGGGCTGTGCCGTCGGCGGCGCGCAGGTGAGCGAAAAGCACGCGGGCTTCGTCGTCAACCGCGGCGGAGCGAGCTTTGACGATGTGCTCCGGCTCATTGAACACATTCAAAACGAGGTATACCGCGTCTCCGGCATTGAGCTGGAGCCGGAGGTCAAGATCATCCGCGAATAAAAAGATCGCGGGGAAAGATATATTATACTATGGAATTTCTGATCGTCACCGGTCTTTCGGGCGCAGGCAAAACGCAGGCCGCGCACTTTCTGGAGGATCTGGGGTATTACTGCGTAGACAACATGCCCTCGGCGCTTTTGCAGCCGTTCGCGGAATTCTGCATCGCCTCGCAGGGGCGCTTTACCAAAGTCGCCCTCGTCACGGACGTGCGCGCGCACGAGAGCTTTGAACAGCTCTTCCGCGCGCTCGATTCGCTGCGCGCGCTCGACTGCACGTTCCGCATCCTGTTTCTCGAAGCGCCGGAGAGCACGCTCGTCCGCCGCTACAAGGAAACGCGCCGCCGCCACCCGCTCGCGGAGCCGGGCAAAACGGTGCAGGCCGCGCTGCGGGAGGAGATCGCACTCATGCAGCCGGTGCGCGACCGTGCCGACTACATTATAAATACGCAGAATCTCACGCTCGCGCAGCTGCACAAAAAGCTCTGCCGTCTGTTCACCGAGACCGGCGAGGCAAAGCTGCCGATCAACGTGGTCGCCTTCGGCTACAAATACGGCATCCCCATCGACGCCGATCTCGTGCTGGACGTTCGTTTTCTGCCGAACCCTTATTATATAGAGGAGTTGAAGGATCTCTCCGGGCTCGACCAGCCGGTGTACGACTTTGTCATGCAGCAGCCGGACACAGCAGAATACATGCGCCTGCTCACGGCGTTTATCGATTTTCAGCTTCCGCGCTTCCGGGAAGAGGGCAAGCCGGCGCTCACCGTGGCCGTCGGCTGCACCGGCGGGCGGCACCGGAGCATTTCCGTGGCGCGCGTGCTCACGGATCATCTGCTCGAGCGCGGGCAGAACGCGCGGCTCGTCTGCCGCGATCTTGCGAGGGTAAACGAACAATGAAAAAACGCATTTCCCGCCGTCCGGATATGAAAATTGCCGCCATCGGCGGCGGCACCGGACTTTCCACCATGCTGCGCGGCCTGAAGCGCATTTCACCGTCCATCACCGCCATCGTCACCGTGATGGACAACGGCGGCGGCAGCGGCGTGCTCCGGCAGGAGCTCGGCATGCTCCCGCCCGGCGACATCCGCAACTGCCTGCAGGCGCTTGCAAACACCGAGCCGACGATGGAGGCCCTGCTCGCCTATCGGTTTCAGGACGGCGCGCTGCGCGGCCAGAGCTTCGGCAATCTCTTTCTCGCCGCGCTCAACGGCATGTGCGATACGTTCGACGAGGCCGTCGCGCGCATGAGCGAGGTGCTCGCCATCACCGGGCGCGTGCTGCCGGTCACGAACGAGAACGTGCAGCTCCTCGCCGATTTTGACGACGGCGTGACCGTCACGGGCGAATCGCAGATCGCCGAATACAAAAAAGACCTCACGCGGCGCATCGTACGGGCATATCTCTCGCCGGAGCATCCGGCGGCGCTGCCCGCCTGTCTTGACGCCATCCGGGAGGCCGATCTCATCGTGCTCGGCCCCGGCAGTCTTTATACGAGCGTCATTCCGAACCTTCTCGTCTCCGGCATCCGCGAGGCGATCCACGAGTCGGACGCCGTAAAGGTCTATGTTATGAATCTTATGACGCAAAGCGGCGAGACCGCGGGGTATACCGCCGTCGATCATGTCCGCGCGCTCTTCGACCACGGCGGCGAGGGACTGTTCGACTATACGCTTGTAAACAACCTTCCCATCCCGCCCGAAGCGCAGGAGGAATATCTCCGCGAAGGGGCCGTTCCCATCACGGCGGACGAGGAAGCGCTCGCCGCGCTCGGCGTCACGGTCCGGTATGCGCCCGTGGCGCTCTGGCAAAAGGCGCTCGTTCGCCACGATCCCGCCGCGCTCGCCGCGGCGCTGCGCGATCTTTACCGTGAAGCCTCCCCCACCCGCATTTACGGATAAACACACAAAGGGGTTTTTCCCATGTCCTTTTCGTCCGAAGCCAAAAACGAGCTGTGCCATGTTCCGCTCAACCGCACCTGCTGCGCGAGGGCCGAGGCCTACGGCGTGCTTTTATACTGCCACACGTTCGACCGGCGGGAGATCCGCATCATCACGGCGAACGACGCCTTTGCCCAGCGCCTGCCGAAGCTCTTCCGGCGCGCGTTCTCGCTCTCGTTTGACCATGTGCCGCCGGAGGGCGCGGCGGGCAAGCGCACATTCCTCATCACAGCGCCGGAAAAGATTCTCTCGATCCTGGAGGTTTTCGGGCAGGAGAGCGCCGTTTCCCACCACATCAACTACGGCATGCTCGAAACCGACTGCTGCCGGCAGAGCTTCTTCCGCGGGGCTTTTCTCGCCGGCGGCAGCGTGACCGATCCGGACAAGCGCTACCATCTCGAGCTGCTCACGAGCCACCCGAGCGTGAGCCGCGAGGCGTTCAATCTCATGCTGGAAATGGGCTTTGCGCCCAAGGACGCCGTGCGCAGCGGCGGATACATCACGTATTTCAAGCAGTCCGAAGCCATTGAAGACGTGCTCACAACGATCGGCGCGCCGCTCGCCGCAATGGGCATCATGCAGGCAAAAATGCAGAAGGACATGCGCAACGCCGTCAACCGCCGCGTCAACTGCGACAGCGCGAACGCCGACAAGATCGTCCTCGCCGCGCAGGAGCAGCTCGACGCCATCCGCGAGCTGGACCGGAAATACGGGCTCGACACGCTCCCGGATATTTTGCAGGAAACGGCCATGCTGCGCATCGCCAACCCCGAGTCGAGCCTTGCCGATCTTGCGCGGCTCGCCAACCCCCCGGTGTCCAAAAGCTGCATGAGCCACCGGTTAAAGAAGCTATTAGAGTACAAAGGAGACTGATATGGGCTTTGTCCATCTGCACGTGCATACGGAATACTCCCTGCTGGACGGCGCCTGCCGCGTCAAGGAGCTCGCGCGCCGCGCCAAGGAGCTGGGACAGACGGCGCTCGCCGTCACGGACCACGGCGTGATGTACGGCGCGGTCTCTTTTTACCGCGCGTGTCTTGCCGAGGGCATCCGCCCGATCATCGGCTGCGAGGTATACGTTGCGCCGCGCTCCCGCTTTGACCGTGAGCACGGCATCGACAACGAGTATTCCCATCTCATCCTTCTGTGCAAAAACGACGTCGGCTACCGGAATCTCTGCTATCTTGTCTCCTGCGGCTTTACGGACGGGTTTTACATCAAGCCGCGCATCGACTGGGCGCTGCTGCATGAGCACGCCGAGGGGCTGATCTGTCTTTCCGGCTGTCTCGCGGGATATCTCTCCCGGCACATCGTCGCGGACGATTACGAGGGCGCAAAGAAGAAAGCGCTTGAGCTGCGCGAGCTGTTCGGCGAGGACTTTTTCCTGGAAATTCAGGATCACGGCATCCCGGACGAGCGCAAGGCCGCGCTCGGACTGCGCCGCCTCTCGCGCGAAACGGGCATCCCGCTCGTCGTGACGAACGACGCGCATTATGTTAATAAGGAAGACGCCCGAAATCAGGACGTCCTTCTCTGCATCCAGACCGGCAAGACCGTGGACGATCCCGACCGGATGAAGTTTTCCTCCCCCGAGCTTTATCTCAAAAGCGAGGAGGAGATGCGCGCACTCTTCCCCGAAGAGCCGCAGGCCGCGGACATCACCGAGGAGATCGCCGCGCGCTGCCATTACGATTTCGAGTTCGGCCACTACCACCTGCCGGAATATAAGCTCCCGGAGGGGGAAACAGACAGCTTTGCCTATCTCACGCGCCTCTGCCGCGAAGGGTACGTCCGGCGCTACGGCGAGACCGGCACGAGCGAGATGGAAGCGCAGCTCCGGTATGAGCTTGACATGATCCACCGCATGGGGTTTGTGGACTACTTTCTCATCGTCTGGGACTTTGTTCACTACGCGAAAAGCCACGGCATCCCCGTCGGCCCGGGGCGCGGCAGCGCCGCGGGCAGCATGGTCTCCTATACGCTCGGCATCACGGACGTGGACCCGATCCGGTATTCGCTCTTTTTCGAGCGGTTCTTAAACCCCGAGCGCGTGAGCATGCCCGATATCGACATGGACTTCTGCGTCCGCCGCCGCGGAGAGGTTATCGACTATGTAACGCGCAAGTACGGCGCAGATCACGTTGCGCAGATCGTCACCTTCGGCACGATGGCCGCGCGCATGGCCATCCGCGACGTCGGCCGCGCGCTGAATCTCAGCTACGCGGAAACGGACGCCGTCGCCAAGCAGGTGCCGAGCGGCCCGGGCGCGCTCAACATGACGCTCGACGAAGCGCTCAAGCTCTCCAAGCCTCTGAAGGACATGTACGAGAGCGACGAGAAGGTCAAAAATCTCATCGACACCGCCCGCGCGCTCGAGGGCATGCCGCGCCACGCCTCGACCCACGCCGCCGGCGTCGTCATCACGCACCGGCCGGTGTACGAATATGTCCCGCTCGCCACAAACGACGGCAACCCCGTCACGCAGTATACGATGACGACGCTCGAGGAGCTGGGGCTGCTGAAAATGGACTTTCTCGGCCTTCGCAATCTCACGGTGCTCGAAGACGCGGCCAAGCTCGTCCGGCGCAGGGAACCGGATTTCTCCATCGACACCATCCCGATGGACGATCCGACCGTGTTCGACATGCTCGCCGCGGGCAAGACCTCCGGCGTATTCCAGCTTGAATCGGCGGGCATCACGGGCGTATGCGCCGCGCTGCGGCCGAAGTCTCTCGAAGACATCACCGCCGTTATCGCGCTCTACCGCCCCGGCCCGATGGACAGCATCCCGAAATTTCTCGAGTGCAGCCAGCATCCGGAAAAGATCCGCTACAAGCACCCGAAGCTCGAGCCGATCCTCGGCGTCACCTACGGCTGCATGGTCTATCAGGAGCAGGTGCAGCAGGTGTTCCGGGAGCTTGCCGGATACTCGCTCGGCCAGGCGGACGTCATCCGCCGCGCGATGAGCAAGAAAAAGCACGCCGTCATCGACGCCGAGCGCATCGCCTTCATCCACGGCGACCCGGCGCGGAACATCCCCGGCTGCGTTGCGAACGGCGTGCCGGAGGACGTCGCGGGCAGCATCTATGACGAGATCGTCGATTTTGCCAACTACGCCTTCAACAAAGCGCATGCCGTTTCGTACGCCTTCGTCACCTACCGCACGGCGTACATGAAATGCCACCACCCGCGCGAATATATGGCGGCGCTGCTCACGAGCGTGCTCGATAACAGCACGAAGGTCGCCGAGTATATCGCCGAGTGCCGCGACATGGGCATCAAGCTCCTGCCGCCGGACGTGAACGAGTCGGATGCCGACTTCACCGTTTCGGGCGAGAACATCCGTTTCGGTCTTGTCGCCATCAAGGGCATCGGCTGGGGCTTCATCGAAGAGCTCAAGGCCGAACGCGAGAGCGGCGGGCCGTTCCGCACGCTCGACGAGTTCTGCCGCCGGATGGTGCCGCGCGATCTGAACCGCCGCGCCGTGGAATCGCTCATCAAGGCCGGGGCGTTCGATTCGCTCGGCTTCAAGCGCCGGGCGCTGCTCGCGGCCTCGGGGCCGATCATCGACAGCGTCACCGCCGACAGCCGCAAAAACATTGCCGGACAGCTTGACCTTTTCGGCATGGGCGGCGACGACTCCGAAAGCGAGAGCGTCCGCACCATCCCGCTGCCGGACGTGCCGGAATTCACCCGGCAGGAGCTTATGACGATGGAGCGCGAAACGACCGGGCTTTATCTCACCGGTCACCCGATGGACGACTACCGCGACCGGGCGCGCGACGTCGGCGCGGTCGCCATCGGCGCGATCTTGAACGACTTCGCCGAGGGGAACCCCCAGCGCTTCCGCGACGGGCAGGAGGTTTTGATCGCGGGCGTCGTGGCGAGCTACAAAACGCGCACGACGCGAAACAACACCCTTATGAGCTATATCCAGCTCGAGGACGACACCGGCTCGATGGAGCTTCTGGCGTTCCAGCGCGCGCTCGATTCCGGCGGGAGCTATGTGCAGGACGCCGCGCCCCTGCTCGTGCGCGGAAAGATCTCCCTGCGCGACGAGAAGGAGCCGCAGGTCATGGTAGACTCCATCCGCCCGCTCTCCGATCTGGACGTGCCGGGCCGCACCGCCGTTTCTCCCGCTCCTCCGGCGGCGAAGCCGGACAGGAAGCCGCGCACGCTCTATGTGCGCATCCCAAGCGCGGATCATCCGCTCTGCCGGCGGGTGAAGCTCCTGCTCACGATGTTCCCCGGAAACGAGAGGATCGTCCTTTATATGGAGGATACGAAAAAGCGCCTCGGCGCGCCGTGCCTCATCCACCCGGCGTTCGTCGCCGAACTGGAAGAGCAGTGCGGAAAGGAAAACGTCATCGTGAAGTGATTTTCCTATTTTAATAAAGTCTTAAACAAACCTCGCTTTATTTTTAAAGCGGGGTTTGTTACCATATTGTCACTGGCATAACCGAACCGAATCCGGTTTTGGTACGTCTTAGAAATATAGCGTCGATTAACAAGAGCACACACGTCGGACAGCCAGTCTTTTCGGTGCTTTTTGTCCTTTTCTCCTTGGCGGGCGACAGCCCGCCTGCGTCCAAAGGAACAAAAATCCCTCGAAAATCCAAGGCTGTCCGATGCGAAGCAGTTCTGCCGGAGCAGAAATGCTCGCAGACAAGGAAAAGACCGCAGAGAATACTTTGTGTATTCTCAAGGGCTTTGACGCAGTATGAGCGCATTTCCGCCCGGCAGAACCGCGTGTGCCCTTGCCAATCGACGCTACTATCCGGAAAAATCAAAGGACGATAGGAGACCAAACGTATGGATGAAAAGAAGGTAACGTCCGCCCCGGAGCAGTCCGGGGATCGGGACCAGGCGCTGTTCGCCTCGATCCGGCGCGAAAAGCAGCGCAAAAAGCGCCGCCGCATCATTGTGACGGTGTCGATCGTTGTGGTGCTCGCGCTCGCCATTTTCTTCGGCGTGCGCGCGGCAAAGAAAAAGGTCCGTGAGGCCGTCGGCAGCATGAACGCCCCGACCGTGAGCGAAGCGACCGTCACGACCGGCAGCATCAGCACGACCGTTTCCGGCTCGGGCATGCTCGCCGACGCGGACACGCAGCAGATCGTCCTGCCCAAGGGCGTGAAGCTCGAAAAGATCCTCGTCAAAGCGGGCGAGACCGTGAAGAAGGGCGACGCGCTCGCCACGGTGGAGCTCTCCTCCGTTATGGGCGCGATGAGCACTGTGCAGGCGGAGCTCAGTAAGCTCGACGAGCAGCTGCGCGCCGCGACCGGCGAAACGGTGCAGCCGTACATAACGACCGGCGTGAACGGCCGCGTGAAGATCGTCTACGCGCAGAAGGATGACGACGTCTCTGCCTGCATGATGGAGCACGGCGCTCTCGCGGTGCTCTCGCTTGACGGCTACATGGCCGTGGATATCGACGCCGGCTCTCTCGCCGCGGGCGACAAGGTCAGCGTGACCGTGGACGAAAAGACGTACCCCGGCACGGTGGACAAGCTCCAGAGCGGCAAGGCGACCGTCCTCCTCACCGACAACGGCCCGGCGGTCGATGCCGCGGCCAGCGTGCAGGATGCGGACGGCAATACCGTCGGCAGCGGCACGCTCTATATCCACAACCCGCTGCGCATCACCGGCTACGCGGGCGTTGTCTCCGCGGTAAACACTGCCGAGAACCGGCAGGTGTACGCGGGCAATTCCCTCTTCACGCTGCGCGACACGGCCTACAGCGCGAACTACGAATCCGTCCTCAAGAACCGCCGCGAGAAAGAGGAGGATCTCATGGCGCTGCTCGGCATGTACAGCGCCGGAGCGGTGACAGCGCCGTTTGACGGCTCCGTCTCCTCCATTGACTACAGCGACAAAACGACCTCTTCCTCCGATAATACGGACTCCCCCGCCGGCGGCGGAGGCATGGTGTACGGCGGCATGATGAATGCCTACTCCTCCTACGGCCCGGACGGCTCGGATTCCTCCGGAGACGGCTCGTCCTCTTCCGGCAGCACGGCGGCAAGCGGCGAAACGAAGCTCCTCACGCTCTCGTCGGATACGAGCATGAAGCTCACCGTGAGCGTGGACGAGACGGATATTCTCTCCGTGCAGAACGGGCAGAAGGCGCAGATCACCGTGAGCACGATCGGCGACGAGGTGTTCTCCGGCGTTGTAACGGCGGTGGAGCGCTCGGCAAAGAGCAGCTACGGCATCACGAGCTACAGCGTGGAGATCACGCTCGACAAAGACCCCCGCATGCTCCCCGGCATGACCGCCAAGGCGCTCATCCGCATTGAGGGCGTGGATAACGCTCTGCTCATCCCCGAAAAGGCGCTGCGCCAGACGCGCGACAGCTCGTTCGTCTATACGACGTATGACCCCGCCACCGGCACGCTCGGCGGTGAAACGGCGGTCATTCCCGGTCTTACCGGCGGCGGCATGGTGGAGATCACCGAGGGCCTCACCGAGGGACAGACCGTGTACTATCAGGAGGCCTACGACCCCTACGCCTATTATTACGGCACGGGCGGCAACGCGAGCGGCGGCGACGCGTGGATCGAGGACGCGAGCGGCGGCGACGCCGCTATCGCCGAGGACGACGGCGCCTACGCGGACAGCGAGCCGCTGGAAGGATAACGCTATGATCGATTTACATGACGTTTCCAAGGTCTACCAGATCGGCGAGGAGCGCGTCCACGCGCTCGACCATGTGACGCTGCACATTTTCCCGAAGGAGTTCGTGAGCGTCATCGGCCCCTCCGGCAGCGGCAAGTCCACGCTGATGAACATCATCGGCTGTCTGGACGTGGCGGACGCCGGGACCTACCGGCTCGACGGCATCCCCATCGAGGACTACAGCGAAAAGCAGCTCGCCCGCGTCCGCAATCAGAAGATCGGCTTCATTTTCCAGAACTTCAATCTGATCGCCAAGCTCTCCGCAGAGGAAAATGTGGAACTTCCGCTTGTCTACCGCGGCGTAAAGCCGGCGGAGCGGGCAAAGCGCGTTGCCGCGGCGCTTGAGCGCGTGGGCCTTTCCCACCGCGCCAAGCACCTGCCGACGGAGCTCTCCGGCGGCCAGCAGCAGCGCGTGGCCATCGCCCGCGCGCTTGTAACGGAGCCCTCGCTCCTGCTCGCAGACGAGCCGACCGGCAACCTTGACTCCAAAACCAGCCGCGAGATCATGGACATTCTCCATGAGCTGCACGAGCAGGGAAACACCGTTGTGCTCATCACGCACGACAACGACATTGCCCGTCAGGCCAAGCGCAGCATCCACATTCTCGACGGGCGCGTCACGGAGGTGCAGCTATGATATCATCCTTTAAAATGGCGCTGCGCAGCATCGGCTCAAATAAGATGCGCGCCGCGCTCACGATGCTCGGCATCATCATCGGCGTCATGGCGCTCGTCGTGCTCGTAAGTCTTGTTAACGGCGCCACGAACACCGTGACGGACGAGGTATCCAGCCTCGGCAGCAACTATGTGGACGCCTACGTCTGGCGGCAGGAGGTCGGAAGCTCGCTCACCATAAACGATCTTAGGAAATGGGCGCAGGAGAACGAGTATGTCGAGGCCGTCGCGCCGGTCAACACCGGCGACGCCAAGGGAAAGGCCGGCTCCGCAAGCGACAGCATCAGTCTTTACGGCACGATGCCGGCGTTTGCCGACATCAACGGTCTCACGATCGAATACGGCCGTTTCCTCAAGAATACGGACGTGGATAACTCGAGCCGCGTATGCGTCCTCTCGAAGCAGGCCGCCGAGCAGATCGTCGGCTATGCCGACTGTGTGGGCGAGGATTTCTCCATCGACGGCATGCGCTATACGATCGTCGGCGTGCTCGGCGAGCGCACCTCGCTCGTCTACGGCGGCAGCCGCGTTCCCAGAGTCTATATTCCCTTTACCTCCTTCACGCGGCAGTACCCCCAGAACGGCAGCGCGATTTCCGAATTTTACGTCACCGCGCCGGAGGGCACGAAAATGGCCGACGCCGAGGCAGCCGTCAACGAATTTCTCTATGACTTTTTCGGCAACGGCGACAGCTTCTATGTCTATTCCATGAGTGTCATGGAGGACACGATGGGGTCCGTGACGAACATTCTCAAGATCCTGCTCGGCGGCATCGCGAGCATATCGCTCATCGTCGGCGGCATCGGCATTATGAACATCATGCTCGTCACCGTCACGGAGCGCACGCGCGAGATCGGCATCCGCAAGGCCATCGGCGCGGATCGCGGCACCATACTGCTGCAATTCCTCATGGAAGCGGTCGTTCTCTGCATGCTCGGGTGCGTCATCGGAATTTTTCTTTCGTGGTGCATCCTGCGGCTTGCCTCGACCATCGCGGCGGACGCCGGCATGCAGTTTGCGCTCAGCGGCAGCGTTGTTGCGCTCGCGGCGATCTTCTGCTTTGCCATCGGCATGATCTTCGGGCTGTATCCGGCAAACAAGGCCGCGAAGATGAAGCCCATCGACGCACTGCATTACGGAGGCTGACATGGAAGCAAAACGGAAAAGAACAAAAAATATCATCATCGCCGCGGTGCTCGTGGCCGTCGCCATTTTGATGGCGGCGCTTCCAGCGATGCTTTCCTCCGGTCAGAAGGAGGAGAACACGGGCACGGCGAAGTCTGTCGCCGTGCAGCGCGGCAACATTGACTCCACCGTCGCGGGCGCGGGCACACTCTCCGGCGGGGACGGCGTGAAGATCACCGTGCCGCACGGCGTGGAGATCACGGAATATCTCGTGGCAAACGGCGATGTCGTCGCCGAAGGGCAGGCGCTCGCCACCGTGGACAAGACCTCGGTCATGAACACGATCGCCACGGTGCAGAACAATCTCGAATACCTCGCCGGCCAGGTCCGCACCGCGGCCTCCGGCGCGACGAACGCCTATCTCGCCGCGCCCGCCGCGGGCCGCGTCAAGGCGATCTACGCCAATGCCGGCGACGACGTGCAGTCCGTCATCCGCGAGCACGGCGCTCTTATGGTCGTCTCGCTCGACGGGCGCATGGCCGTGGACGCGGAAACGGCGTCCGACGCCGCGACGCCCGGCAAGAGCGTCACCGTCCGCTGCGAGGACGGCACGGAATATGCGGGCCGCATCGAGATCCGCCGCGGCAATACCCTCACCGTAACGCTCACGGATAACGGCCCCGTGCTCGGCGCGAAGGCGGACATTCTGCTCGACGGCGAGACCGTCGGCACCGGCACGCTCTATGCGCACAGCGCCTGGAACGTGACCGCCGCCGCGGGCACGGTCGCGGGGGTCAACACCGCCGTGGAACGGCAGATCACGCAGGGCGCGACGGTGCTCACGCTGCGCGATGTGGACGCCGAGGGCGAATACCGCCGTCTCTCCCAGCTCCACCGCGACTATGAGGACACGATGCTCAAGCTCTTCCGGCTCTACCAGACCGGGACCGTCACGGCGTCCGCCGCCGGGCGCGTGTCTGATCTTGATACGGCGCATCTCGGCGTCATGCGGAATACCGGCTCCTATACGGCGGCTCTGCTCGCCAGCCCCTCCGAGGGCGTTCCGGAGGAATACACCGTCCGTCCGGCGCTTCTCTCCGAAGTCACGTTCGGCAGCATGACGTTCCTCGCCGCGCCCGCCGCGGCAGACGTCGATCTCACAGCGGAGCCCGTTGTGGATACGGAGAGCGCCGAGAGCATTCCCGTGACGAGCTTTGACGGCGTTTCCGTCTACGACTGGGACGCGGACGCCTCCGACTGGGCCGCATCGAATCCCAACCGGCTTGCCAAGGGCGATCTCGTCTATCTTGTGTATGACGAAAACGGTGTGCTGCTCTGGGTCGTGCGCCCGCAGAAGCCGGAGGAGCCGGAATTTCCGGACGATTCGATCATCTGGGGCGGCGGAGGCGGCGGTGAAGCGCCCGCCTTTGAGATGTACGACCGCACCGAGACGGAGCTGATGCGCATCTCTCCCATGGACACGGTGAGCGTGCAGATGCTGGTGGACGAAATGGACATTCTCTCCGTTCACACCGGGCAGGAGGCGGAGATCACCGTTGATGCGCTGCCGGGGCGCGCTTTCACCGGCACCGTGACCGCCATCGACCCGAACGGGAAAAATAACGGCGGCAACAGCAAATACACCGTCACCATCACCATGCCGCGCGCGGAGAACATGCTCGACGGCATGAACGCCATGGCGGTGCTCACCGTCGGCACGACGGAAAACGTCCTCTGGCTCCCCGCCGAGGCGCTCGCGGAGCAGGGCTTTAAAACGGTCGTATACACCGGCTTTGACGCCAAAACCGGCGAGCTGACCGGCCCCGTGGAGGTCGTGACCGGCGTATCGGACGGCGACAAGGTCGAGATCGTCTCCGGTCTCGAGGAAGGCCAGACCGTCTGGTACATTGCCTATGAGAGCGCGGAGGCCGCGCTCTTCTCCGGCGCCGCCGCACCGGAGAGTGCCTGATTCCCCACAGACCACCCTCGGGCGGAGCAAAGCTCCGCCCCCGCAAACCTTTTTGACTTATCCCCGTAGGGGAGGGGCTCTGCTCCTCCCCTTTAACATTCTATAAAGTCTTAACGATTTTCTCTCGCCTCTCCCTTGCAATCGTCCGTCTTCGCGGATACAATAGAAATACCCTCTCCGGAAAGGAATGACTTCATGCAGCCGAACGAACAAAGCAAACCGAAAAAAAATACCGCCCGTCCGCTGGGACGGCTGGGCGCGTTTCTCCTTGTTACGCTCGCGCTGCTGCTTATCACGCTTCTCGGCGTGATCTGGGTGCTGGAAAAGGGCCCCTCCCCGACCATAACGGAGAAATTCTGCCGCTCCATGCGCGAAACGAGCGCAATCCGGTGGATCCCGAACATCTTTCTCTCGCAGGAGGAGGTAGACGCCTTCAAGAGCGAGAGCACCGAAAACGACGAGACCGAAACGGTCAACACCTCTCTCATCCGCATCGCCCCCGCCGCGGAGCGCGGGACGGAAACGGCGGACGACGGCGTGGAGCTCATCGCCATCACGCGCGGCACAGCCAAGGGCAAGCTGCTTATCGTGCGCGATCCTTCGCGCGTCATTCTCGGCGTTTCGAGTGAGGAATTCAACGCGAAGACCCCCGGCTTGCAGCTCACGGAGCTTGTGGCCAAGTATGGCGGCGTTGCCGGAACGAACGCGGGCGGCTTCAACGACGAAAACGGCCGCGGCAACGGCGGCGTGCCGCAGGGGCTCGTGATCTCCGGCGGAGCGCTGCTCCACACCGCGCGCGAGGGCGAGCGGTACAACGTCGTCGGCTTTGACGCCGACCAAATCCTCCACGTCGGCACCATGACGGCGGACGAGGCTCTCGCGCAGGGACTCACCGACGCGGTGAGCTTCCGCACGCACGATGGGCTCGCCTCCTCGCTCATCATCAACGGCGAGGTGCAGTCCAAAAACCTCGGCGGCGGCGTCAACCCGCGCACCGCCATCGGCCAGTGCGCCGACGGGAGCGTTCTCCTGCTCGTGCTCGACGGCCGCTCGATCAACACTCTCGGCGCCACGATGCAGGACGTGGCGGACATCATGCTCGAATACGGCGCGGTGAATGCCGGCAATCTCGACGGCGGTTCCTCGAGCGTCATGGTGTACGACGGCGAGATCATCAACAACTGCGCCTCCGTCACGGGACCGCGCAATATTCCCACGGCGTTTATCGTCCTGCCGGAGGGGGATTGAGTATGGAAGAAAAGAAAACGCAAGTCCCGTCCGGCACGCCGGAGAGCATCGCCGCGCCGGACGACGCGGCAAAGCGCTCCAGACGCCGCTGGCGGCGGTTCCTTGTCCTGTACGCTGTGGTGTGGCTGCTGTTCGCCTCGCTCGTGTGCGCGGCGTTTTATAAATATCTGCGCGTGTACGAGCAGGCGCTGCCGGAGCATGTGATGGACTCTCTCATGGAGACCACCGCGCCGGAAACGTGGCTCGGCTATGTGAAAGCCTCGATCGAGAGCGAGTCCGGTGAATTTGACGACGCCGCAGCGCTCTATGAGGAGTACGAGAGCGTTCTGCTCGCCGGGAAGAGCTTTTCCTACCGCCGCGCGCCGGAGAGCCGCGCGGATGCGCCCAAATTCATTGTCCGCTGCGGCGGTGTGGACGTGTGTACCGTGTCGCTCAGCGAAAAGCCGGACAGCGATCTCGGCTTCGGCAGGCATCTCTGGCAGGTCGGCGATATCGCGCCGTGCGAAGCGCTCGGCAATCTCCGCAGCACCGCCGTAGAGATCACGGCGCTCGCGGGCGGGGCGGTATATATCAACGGCATCCCGCTCACGGACGCGCAGATCGCCGAGACGGGTCTTGCGCTCCCGGACATGCCGGAGATCGAGAGCCGCTTCACGGCCGCCCCCGCTCTCACGCGCTACCGCGTGGAAAAAATGTACGGTTCGATCACCGTCACGGACGCCTCCGGCGCGGAGATCGCGCCCGAAGCGGATGCGGGCGACGGCGTTACGCGCTACGCGCTTCCCCTGCCGCGCTACAGCGTTTCAATCACCGCCCCGTCGGACGTCACGGTGACGCTCTGCGGCGCGGTTCTCACGCTCGACGACGCCGAAAGCTCCGACCGCGGCATATTGCGCGGGCTCGAGAACTACACCGGCGATCAGGCGTTCGACACCGTACGCTGGTCGTTTGACGGTCTCTACTCTCTGCCGGACGTGCAGGCCACCGCCGCCGACGGCACGGCGCTCTCCCCGCTCGTCGGAAAAAACGGGCAGCTCATGTTCTTCCATCCGAATAACGCCACGCTGCAAAGCGCCGTGGAAAACCGTGTGCGGTACTTCTTCAACCGATACATCGATTACAGCTCACGGTCGTTCCAGGGCAATCTCGCCCTGACGCGCGAGGATGTGGAAAACGACGAGATCGAGATGAACCCCGCAACGCGCGCCTCCATGCGGCGCTACTACAACCTGCTCGACTGCATTATGTGGACGACTGACCTGTACCGCTACATTCAGGAATCGACCGACGCGATGATCTGGGCCTCCGCGACGAGCGTGAGCTATGACGAGCTCACCTTCACGGACTTCTCGTTCGTCGGCGCGAACTGCTTTGTCTGCACCGTGCGCTACAAGGCGGACTTCACCGCAAACTCGTGGCAGGAGCAGAAGAACTACAACATGCAGAACGCCTACGAGCTGGCGTTCGTCTGTCCGAACGGCGGCGCGTGGTACGCCGCGGCGATGGACGCCGTGACCGAATAAATTGTAAAACCGGAGCCGATGCGATATGCGCATCGGCTCCGGTTTTTCGTATCGTTTTTTCGGTTCATTCCGCCGGTTCAACGGCGACCTTGACAACGACCTTCCGCACCGGCCGGCACTCGCCCGCGGCGATGCACGGCGCGTGCGCGTCCTGCGGAAAGAGGATCGCAAACCGCCCGCCGCCGAGCGGCAGCTTTGCCGTTTCGCCCTCATAGAACCATATGTCGCGCTCCGGCGCAGCCTCGGCCACCCGCTCCATCGAGGCGAGCGGCGCAACGCCGATCAGCTCCTCGCCCTCGATGAGGTACTGGATGTCGATATACTTCCGGTGCGCCTCGGGCCGGTCGTTTTCCGGCTTTGTTTCATAGCTCTGGAAGAGCGCGAACACCCGCTCGCCGTCGATCTCCACACGTCCGGCCTCCACCGTTTCCAGCTCCGTGCCGGTGAGATAATCGAGCGCCTTTGCGAGATTTCCGCTCAATCCGCGGTACTGCCCCGCGTGCTCCAACGTATCGTATATCATGGAAACACCCCTTTCGTTTTCTGCATTATAGTTCATAAAAATATCCCGCGCAACCGCGCGCAGAAAGCACCGGCGGCGATCATTGCGCCATACAGAACAGGCTTGCGGATTTTTTGGATATTGTACACAGGAACGCGTATTTTCCCATGTTATTTTTGTAGAAAATCAACTTACTTATTGCATGTTTTTTCGCCTGACGCTATAATTGTATCGTAATCAGAAATCCTGTTCTCTATCAGAGAACAATACAAAATTCAACCGACAGAAGGAAAATCATGAGCGAACCGATCGTCAGTTCCCTTGCCAAAGCGCTCCGCGTTCTGGAATGCTTCACGGTCAGCGAGCCGGAGCTCGGCGTCACTGAGATCTCCAAAAAGCTCGGGATCGGCAAGTCCAACGCGCACAATATCATATCGACATACTGCCAGATGGGCTATCTGCAGCAGCTTCCCAACCGGAAATACACGCTCGGCTACAAGCTGCTCGAGCACGCGTTCATCATCAACCAGCATCTCGGCTACCCGCACGCGGTGTACGATCTCCTGCTTGAGGCCGCCGAGCGCACCGGGCAGGTCGTCTACTTCGGCATCCCGTACGAAACGGACGTTCTGTATCTGTATGTCGCCCATCCGATCGCGCGGATGAAGGAGCTGCCGTACCGCGAGATCTGCGGCGAGCACGCCCCGCTGTGTACCACGGGCATCGGCAAGGCGATCCTCGCCAATCTCCCTCCGGAGGAATGGCTCTCCCGTCTGCCCGAGATCATTCCCGCGCACACCCCGCAGACGATCACCGATAAGGACAAGATCCTGCAGGAGCTGCAGCGTACCCGCGAGCGCGGCTTCGCCATCGACAACAGCGAGCACGAGCTGAACGTCCGCTGCGTCGGCGTGCCGGTCTATAACGCGAGAGGCGCTCTTGTCGCCGGCATCAGCTCCTCCGGCGCGGTGCAGGTCATGACCGACCGGAAGGTCATGGAATGCGCCGACATCCTGATGGGAATCACGCAGCGCATCAAGGAAAGGCTGTACGCCTGACACCCCAACGGGCACATCTGCGGGTGGAAAACCCCGCAGCTGCCATACACAAACCGTCTGTACAAATCAAAAGGAGGAAACGAAATGAAGAAACTCATCGCCATGCTCCTCGCACTCGTCATGCTGCTTGCGCTCTGCGCCTGCGGTCAGACCGCCGCTCCGGCCGAGCAGCCCACCGCCGCTCCCGCCGAGGAACCCGCGGCCGAGCCCGTCGAAGAACCGACCGATGACGTCGGCGAGCCGGTCAACCTCATTTTCTCCATCGCTGCCGTCCCCACCGATGCCCACGGCGCTGCTCAGAAGGTCTTCAAGGAGACCCTCGAGTCCATCTCCGGCGGCAACATGACCGTTGAGTGCTACGATTCCGGCACGCTGTACGGTCAGGACACCGAGCACGACGCGCTCAAGAACGGCGACGTCGACATGATCTACTCCTCCGCTTCCTGGCTGACCGACGGCTCCCCCTGGATCTCCATGTTCACCGCCGGCTACGTTTTCCAGAGCTATGACCACATGACCAAGGTCCTCAACGGCGACATCGGCAAGGATATGTTCCAGAAGGTCGCCGAAGAGCAGGGCATTCTCCCGCTCGGCGCGTTCTATCTCGGCACCCGTCAGATCTCCCTCTCTCAGGACAAGCAGATCAAGACCCCCGAGGATCTCAAGGGCATCAACCTTCGCATGCCGAACTCCGACGCGTGGGTGTTCCTCGGCAAGGCCATGGGCGCGAACCCGACCGCCGTTGGCTTCAACGATCTGTATCTCGCTCTCCAGACCGGCACCGTTGACGGCCAGGACAATCCCCTGCCCACCGTCAAGTCCGCCAAGTTCTACGAAGTGCAGAAATCCATCTCCCTGACCAACCACCTCGTTGACTCCGTGTGGCCGACCATCAACCTCAACACCTGGAACAAGCTGACCGACACCCAGAAGGGCTGGGTCATGGAAGCCGTTGAGGCCGCCCGCATCGCCTGCGACGAGCAGAATATCAAGACCGAGAGCGAAGTTCAGGACTTCCTGCGTGAGCAGGGTCTGACGATCTACGAGGCCGACGTCGCTGCGTTCGCCGACCACGTTCTCGAAACCTACCTCGCCGATCCCATCTCCGACACCTGGGATAAGGATCTCCTTGCGCAGATCCAGGCGATGGCGTAACCCCTTTGACCCCAACCGGGGAGCCGAGGCAACCCGACTCCCCGGGTTTTTTATTTCCGCACGCGAAAGGAGAGATCTGCATTGGCTGTTAAAAAAGCGTTCGGCTTTGTCCGCAACTGCGTGGAGAAGTACATCCCGTCCATTGCGCTCGCGGCGCTGTTCATCATTTTCTGCTATCAGGTCTTTATGCGCTATGTTCTCCGCCAGCCGCAGGCCTGGGCGGGCGAAGTGGAGCAGAGCTGCTTTTTGTGGCTCGTTCTGCTCGGCGCCTGCTATGCGCAGCGCATGAAGGCACACGTTACATTCACGCTTCTGTACGATAAGCTCAGCATCAAGGGCAAGGCCGTCGTTGCCATGCTTGGTGACATCATCATTGCGTTCACGGCATTCTGCAACATTCTGCCCTCGCTCCATTACGTTCTGGGTCTGGCGGCGCGCCATCAGGTGACCACCATTCTCAAATGGCCCAAAACGATCGTGTATTTCCCGTACGTCGTCATGATCGCGATCCTCATGCTGTATGCGCTCGTGGAGATATATGAGTACATCATGGTCCTTTGCGGCAATGCGTACTATATCGAAAAAATGAAAAACGAAGACAAGAGCGAGGCGGAGCACGCCATTGAAGAATCCCTCGCTCAGGAGAACATAGATCTTACAAGCATCGATTTCAGCTCCGGCCACAGCGGAAGCGCCCCCGCTCCGGATGACGGAAAGAACGATGTCAGCAAGACGGACGACGCCGGAAAGGAGGACAAGTAAATGCTGGAGCATCTGCCTCTTATCGTGTTTCTGGTCACATTCGTGCTCATATTCGTGCTGCGTATGCCGATCCCTGCGGGCATGATCGCCGCATGTACGCTGTACTTCCTGACCGACGGTCTTATCAAGGGCGTAGGCTTCGGCGCGCTCATCACCGGCGCGGGCGGCAGCCTGCATCTTGTGGCGCAGAAGACCATCGAAGCGATATTTACCAACGGCACCATCGTCGCGGTACCATTGTTTATCTTTGCCGCGAACGTAATGAACGCCGGTAAGATCACCGAGTACGTTTTCGGCACCTGCATGGGTCTCGTCGGCCGCTTCCGCGGCGGTCTGGCGCACGTCAACGTCCTCGCCTCTCTCGTTTTCTCCGGCATGACCGGCTCCGCCATCGCCGACGCCTCCGGTCTCGGCAAGCTTGAGATCGACGCCATGCGCAAAGAGGGCTACGATGACGGCTTCTCCTGCGCCATCACGGCGGCCAGTGCCACCATCGGCCCGATCTTCCCGCCGTCCATCCCCATGGTCGTTTACGCGATGCTCACCGGCGCCTCCGTCGGCGCTTTGTTCATGGCGGGCATGGTGCCCGGTGTGCTGCTCGCCGTCGCGCTGTGCGTTTATGTGTACTTCGTCGCCAAAAAGAGAAACTACCCCCGCACCGCGCCCCCGAAGCTGCGCGACTATCTCCTGTATCTGACGAAGTCCATCTGGGCGATGCTCACCCCGGTCATCCTGCTCGTCGGCATCTATACCGGCATCATGACCCCGACCGAGGCCGGCGCCATCGCCGGGCTGTACGCGCTTCTCGTCTCCTTCCTGATCTACCGGCTCATGTCCTGGAGGACGCTCAAGCAGGTCCTCGTAGACACAATGAAGGGTACCGGCTCCGTTTCCATCATGATCGGCGCCGCCTCGGCCATTTCCTTCATCTTTGCCAAAGAGCAGATCGGCACGATCCTCGGCAACTGGCTGCTCAGTGTCACGGCCAACAAGTACGTCTTCCTGTTTGCCGTCAACATCATCATCCTGATCCTTGGCTGCCTGGTCGATACCTCGGTCATCCAGCTTGTCATGATCCCGATCCTATGGCCGGTCGCGGAGGCGATGGGCATCAACATCATCCATTTCGGCCTCATCATCTGCTTCAACATGATGGTCGGTCTGTCCACGCCGCCGTTCGGCATGTGCCTGTTCATCACCTCGGGCATATCCGGCACGCCGCTCAAGGATATCATTCGGGAGATCTGGTGGCCGATCATCGTCATGCTGATCGTGCTCGCCGTGATCACCTACATCCCCGACGTGGTGCTGTTCCTGCCAAAGCTCACCGGTATGATGGCCTGATATAAAAAGGAGGTCCAAACATGACTTTTGCGATCCATGAAGGCGTATGGCCGGTAATGATCACCCCGTGGAAAGAGGACAATACGCCGGACTTCAAAGCGCTCGAGGCGCTGACAAACTGGTATGTGGAAAAGGGCTGCGACGGCATCTTCGCCGTCTGCCAGTCGAGCGAGATGCATTATCTTTCGGCGCAGGAAAAGCTGGACATCGCGCGCTGCGTATCGGAAGCCGCCGCGGGCCGGCTGCAGATCGTCGCCTCCGGCAACACCGAATGCAGCCGCACCGAGCAGTACCGCCAGATCGAGGACATGATGAAGATCCCCGGCATCGGCGCGTATGTGCTCGTGTCCAACCGGATGGACATCAAAAACGAGGGCGAGGAAGCCTTCCGGAAGAACGTGGACGACGTGCTCGCCGCGTTCCCCGAGATCTCGTTCGGCATTTATGAATGCCCGATGCCGTGGAAGCGTCTCCTTACGCTGGACTTCATCCGCGACTACGCCCCCGGCGGCCGTCTCGTGTTCATCAAGGACACCTGCTGCGACTATGAGCTGATCCGCCGGCGGCTCGAAGCCGCCAAAGGCACGCCCATGAAGCTCTTCAACGCCAACTGCCAGTCGTGGTACGACAGCTACTGCCACGGCGCCGGCGGCTACAGCGGCATCATGGCAAACTTCCACCCCGACATTTACAAGTACTGCGTCACGCACAAGGACACCCACCCCGAAAAGGTGCAGCACGCGAACGATTTCCTGACCCTCGCGGGCATGATCGAGCGCACCTGCTACCCGGTGAGCTGCAAATACTATCATCAGCTCGTCGGCGTCCCCATGTCCACCTACTGCCGCAGCGCCGATCCGCATCGGCTGGACAACGCCGCGAAGGAAGAGGTCGAGGCGCTGATCCGCATGGAAAACCACATCCGCGAAGAGCTCGGCATCGGCTGAGCGAGCAAAAACCGCATAAAACCAGCCTCGGCCTTAAGGCCGAGGCTGGTTTTTGTTTCATGGGGTATTCAAATGGCCGGAAATGGGTTTTCCCCGCCGTGGTTTTGCATCACCATTGCGGCAGAAAAGCGAAGCGTTTTATCCTCGGACAGATCGGCAACGCTTTTCAGCACCGCCCACGCTTTTCCCGTAAGAACGCCTTCCTGCAGGCAGAAATTTCCGGCGTTGATCTTCACGCGGTCATCTTCATGGTCGAGCAGGCGGTCCAGAATATCGATGCATTCGCCTCGGGTTTTGTCGCGGCTCAGGTCTTTTCGCATTTCTTTTTCGATGCCCTGCAGCGTCTTGGCCGCGCGATTGCTCAGTTTGACTTTTTTCTTGTCCCCATAGTCATCCTGCGTCAGCTGGATTTTGGAAAGCTCCGTGATCATAAGATAATAATTTGCTATCATTTCAAGCCTCCTAATAACGCTATGCAAATAACGTTAGTGTAAATGCAGCGCCTTAATTTGGAGATATACATCCCGAAGGGAAACCAGGGATTTATTCATGCAAATCAGCAGCGCGTTTTCATCGAAGGAAATGGAGATAAATACATCAACGATCCCTTTAGTCACCAATTCTTCATAAGAGTGCTGCAAGCACATAACAGCGTTTGCAGGATCGCGTAGGCTGAACACAAAAACATTTTCGGGAGCTTCATGGATCGCTTTATCCAGAAAATCTCCGAATAAAGAGGGCTGGATAATCGCGGATATCTCCGCATGCTCGGCGGAGCGGGGCCTTTCAATACTTCAATCCCTGAGCCTTTATAAATGCCAGCAGCGAACTTTCTTCTGTTACGGAGTCGAGCGTCACTACCATCTCTTTGCAATGAAACAAATCGACTATTTTGATGATATTGTTCTCGCTGCAATCCAAACCCGAGACCCGTATTGTTGCCGGATTTAATAAGAGGTTTTTTGAAAATTTAATCACGCACAAAACCTCCCCACAAGCCGGCTCCGAATATGCCGGCGCGGCCTTTGTCAGCGGATAAACGCAAAATAGCTTTGACGTAATTCAAGTTATTTATGGCGGCAACCGTATTACTCAAATGCATATCGATAAAACCTCCGGAGTATGTCGGCCGTAATGTCGTTATTCACAGCGTTTGATACCGCGAGGTTTCACCGCGCTGCGGCGCTTATTCAAACTCGCGCAAAACCTGAAGCCAGATATCCTTTTTCAAAGCAATCGCTTCACGAATACACTCATTCAGCATAGACCGAAACAATCTATCTTCGTGATACCATTTCAGCCGCCGGTAAATGCATTCCGCTCCCGGCCAGTTCATATCTTCCAGCCAATGAAACAGCGGATCCAGATATGGGCGAAGCTCCTCATCAGAGCGTTCCGATAAAATCAACGCGCAATTATCCCAGACATTTTTGTTGTATTTTCTGTCGCACGGCTGGATAAACACGTTGATGCAGGAAACCTCCCGCGCAAGCGTCCGGCCCTCCTCCTGCACGCTCTCGGGATTGTTCCAATCGAGAAGGCCCATTATGCAGTCGATATTTACCATGCAGTTATGCCCTCCCAATCTGCCTGCCGCAGCCGTCGCCATACCCGTCCATGCGCCGGAGATGTCCGCCGCGTTTGTTATACGATCTTTTTTCTTGTGCGCTATCAGAGCCTCGCTTTTTCGACCGCTGAAATTGAAATGACACGGCGATGCAGACAGTAAAAAAACACACATTTTCATCCATCTTCCATTCGCCGTGTCTGGGTTAATTATATATTTTCAGATTTTCTTATGCAAGTAAAATGTTTATCATCGGGGGCTCCGGTCAAAAAGGGGAATGCACTCTTACGATCTTATCATAACGCCAAAAGCGGAACGACGTATAACGCCGTTCCGCTTTTGCCATCCGATTTGCCGCCGGGAGAGAGGACCGGCTGCGGGCTGGACGATCGCCCAAGAAAGGGGAGAAATGAGAGGGAAAGAAATAATTGGAGTTTTTGTCTGTCTTGCTTCGTCCGACTGTCTGTATATTACCGGAATTCCGCGCTGTTTTCCTGAACAGACCGTGTTATTTCTGAAAACAAACTGTGAATAACGCGTCCTGTGCATGAAGCAGCTCTTGCCGCCGAAGCGGTTTATTGGAATATGCAAAAAGCCTCGCAGAGTTTGCGCCCGCAGGCGCAAAGAAAGTTTAGAGCATTTTTTCCGATGACATGTGCATCGGAAAAAATACTTCTCGGCTCGCAAACGTGCGAGCATAAGCGAGTGCGCTGCGGCGAGCCGCTATCCCCCCTCAAACAAACCCCTCAACGGAGTGGGGTTTGTTTGAATCAGCAAAAAGCGGAACGACGTAACGCCGTTCCGCTTTTGCCGTCCGATTCGCAGCCGGGAGAGAGAACGGCTGCGGGCTGGAGGATCGCCCGAAAGGGGAGAAATGAGAGGGAAAGAAATAATTGGAGGGATTCATCTGTCTTGCTTCGTCCGACTGTCTGTATATTACCGGAAATCCCCCGAAGTTTCCTAAACAGACTGTGTTATTTCTGAAAACAAAATGTGAACGACGCGGAGGGCGTGTATAAATTCTTTTCGTACCGGTAAAAATACCCTCGAATCCCAAATTGAGGAGGTTAACCATGGAGGAAAAGAAAGGCTTCAGCAAAAAGCTGAATGCGTTCTTTGCCGGGAAGGGCTTCTACATAGTCCTTCTTCTGTGCGCCGTTCTGGTCGGGACTTCGTTCTGGCTGGTTGGGCGCGGAAGCAGGGCTGATGTAGAGCGCGATCCGGTCAAGGAAACGAACATCACGGCTTCGGCGCAGGAGACCGCGCCGCCGCAGGGCAGCATCCCCGTTATGAACACGGAGGAGGACGAGCGTCTCCCGCTCGGCACGGGCGTCCTGCCCGCCGCGGAGGGCGAGGAGATGCCGGAGGCGCAGGCCCCCGCCGTGCAGGAGGAGATGCCGGAGGTTCCGGTATCGGTGAACGAGAGCGCTCCGCAGTTCATCCGTCCGGTAAACGGCGTGCTGCTTCGCGGCTTCAGCGCGGAGGCGCTCTCCTATGACCGCACGATGGCCGACTGGCGCGTTCACCGCGGCTGGGACATCGCATGCGCCGCAGGCGAGCCGGTGCTTGCCGTATCCGGCGGCACGGTGACGGCGGTGTATGAGGACGATCTTCTCGGCACCGTTGTGGAGATCGACCACGGGAATGATGTCGTGAGCGTGTACGCCAATCTCGACGTCTCCCCCGCCGTCGGCGTCGGGCAGATGGTCGCCTGCGGCGACACGGTCGGCGCCGTCGGCACAACGGCGCTCGCCGAATCCGGCGAGGAGGCGCATCTCCACTTTGCCATGCGGCGCGGCGGCAGCACCGTTGATCCCGCCGAATATGTGCCGGAGACCTGAGGCGGAACTTTTTTCGGGCGGCTGCGTCTTAGTATAAGACGCAGCCGTTTACTTTTTTCCGCCGATTGACGAGCGGCGGCAAAACGGCTATACTTATGATTTGATATATTGCTGTACCGGGAGGACGCCATGCATCCGATCACAAAGAAACAGAAAATACAGTACATACTCGCCGCCGCAGGCTTTGTCCTGCTGGCGCTGGCGCTGCTGTTTCTGCTTTTGCAGGGTCCGTCCGGCGGGAAATCCGACGCGGACGCGGCACCGACGCCCGAAGTGACCGCCGCCCCCAGTGCCTCTGCCGGTCTCACCATCGCCGGAGTGGATGTCGATCCCGCGGCGGACAGCTTTGAGCTTGCCGGAAAGACGCTCTCTGCCGGGGACTGCGCCTCCATCGCCTCGCTCGGAAATCTCACGACGCTCTCGCTGACGAACTGCAATATTTCGGACGTGCATTTTCTTGCAGGACTTACGCAGCTGCGCACGCTCATTCTCTCCGACAACGCCATGGCGGACGCTTCGCCGCTCGCCTCGCTCTCGCAGCTTCGCACGCTGTATCTCGACCGGAATCCGGTCGCCGACCTTTCCGTCCTCTCGCCGCTCTCTGCGCTCACGACGCTCTCCATTCAGGGCGTGGAGATCGCGGACTATGTGCTCGAAGACCTGCAAAAAGCGCTGCCCGGCTGCCGCATATTCAGCGACAGCGTCGTGAAGGGCTCGCGTCCGGTGTCTCTCGGTGGGCTGGACTTCACCGAATCGGTCGAATCGCTCGACCTTTCGGGCCGCGGCATCACGGACATTTCCGCGCTCTCCGGCTGCTCGGAACTGCGCGAGCTCAATCTCTCGAACAACCCGATCGCCGATATCTCCACGCTCGCCCTGCTGCCGAAGCTCACCTCGCTTGATCTGAGCGCCACGGGACGGAGCGATCTCGATAACGAGCTTCTCTCGTCGCTGCGCTCGCTCTCGTACCTGAAGCTTGAAAACAACGACGGCGTCACCGCCGAGGGCATTGACGCGCTGCAATCGGCGCTGCCGAGCTGCCAGATCGTCCATGAGCCGAAGTACTATACCGTCGTTTTCGGCGACCAGTCCTTCTCGTCGGACGCCTCCGATGTGACGGTGGACGCGCTGGGACTCACAACGCTCTCCGGCATTGAGAAATTCCACCAGCTGCGGCGGCTGAGCGCCTACGGCAACACGCTCACCGACCTTGCGCCGCTCGCGGAGCTGTTCTCCGTGGAAGAGCTGCAATTGGGCTACAATAACCTTTATGATCTTTCCGCCCTGACCGGCCACACGGCGCTGCGGCGGGTCATTCTCGACCACAACGCCCTGCGCGACATCACCGCGCTCTCCGGCTGCACCGCGCTTGAGGAGCTCGATCTCAGCTATAACGACCTGAACTCCCTTGCGGCGCTCCGCTCGCTCACGCAGCTTCGCACGCTGAACATCACCGGAAATCCGGCTCTCACCGCCGATATGGTGCGCTCGCTGCAGGAGGCTCTCCCCGCCTGCCAGATCATCACGGACATCGACCTCTCCATGCCGGAGCCGACGCCCGAACCTCCCGCGGAAACACCGCAGCCCTGACCGCATCGGTTTAAAAAGCACAAAAACCGCCCATACTATGTGTATAACCTACATAGAAGGGCGGTTCTTTTTATGCATAAAAACGACAGGCTGCGGCCATGGGAAACGGCGCTGCTCGCGGCGGTGTGCGTAACGCTGCTCACCGGCGTGTGGGCGCAGGGGCGGCAGAGCGCTCTTGCGGACAAGGTCGTGCGGCTGCACGTGATCGCCGCGTCCGACAGCGCGGAGGATCAGCGCGTGAAGCTCGAGGTGCGGGATGCGCTGCTCGCGTATCTTACGCCGCGGCTGGAAGCCGCGTCCGGCGCGCAGGATGCCGCCGCAGTGATTGCCGCGGCGTCGGGGGAGCTTCAGCGTATTGCGGAGACCGCAAGCGGCGGCAGCGCCCGCGTGGAGCTCGGGCGTGAAACGTACCCCACGCGGGAATACGAAACATTCTCGCTCCCGGCGGGCGTGTATACGTCGCTTCGCATAACGCTCGGCGCGGGCAGCGGGCGAAACTGGTGGTGCGTGGTGTATCCTCCGCTCTGTACATCGGGCGTGGAGACCGCGCAGGAAGCCGCCGTGCTCTCCGATGATGACGTAAAGCTCATCACCGAGGACGGCGAGGGCTACGTCCTTCGCTTCCGTCTGCTCGAATGGTGGGGCTCTCTCACCGGAAAGTAATCCCGGAATACCATTTTGGCACGGGCGTCCGGAAGAAATCGCAGTCGCGGATGATGCGCGCAGCGCGCGCTGCAGCGAGCCGCGGCCTTTTCAACCGAGAGCCCAACGCAGTGGGTATCGTTTGAGAGCGTGTCAAAAAAACCTTTTTGGCGCGCGCAAAAGGCACTCTCTTACGAGAGTGCCTTTTCGCATAATCAATACTGGTAATGGTGCGCATCCTGCAAGACCATTTCCTTCACCTTCATGAGGCGTACCTTCGTGGAGTTTTCGTTCTCCTCAAGCTTCATGGAGATGTATTTGATGTTCTTCTGCAGGTCAGGGATCATGACGTACTCGAGCGCGTTCACGCGGCGGCGCGTCTTTTCGATCTCCTGCGCGAGAAGCTGCATCGTTTTTTCTACCTGCGCCAGCTCCAGCATGTCCTCAAACACGCCCGAGAGAGCGGTCATGGCGTCGTCCAGCTCGCCGGAGGTCTGCGCGAGACCGTAGGGGAAGATGTCCCCTTCCTCGGCGGTCTTGGTCTGGAAATCGTAGACCGGGACATTGACGCTCATGATATTCTTGAAGCTCACATCGAGCGCCACGCTCTGCCGCGGATAGAGCAGCGCCTGCTCGAGCATTTCCGGCGACATGACCGCGCTCGCCACGCTCAGCGCGCCGAACGCTTCGGTCAGCCCCTGCTCAACCTTCGTGCGCAGCTCCTTATTGCGGCGGACAACGACCATAAACTGACGCATCAGCTCATCGCGCTTGTCCTTGAGCAGCTTATGGCCGCGGGAGGCGGTTTTCAGTCGGCCCTTCATCTGGTTGAGCACCATTCGGGTCGGTGTTATGGTTGCCATGGGATCACCTCTTCCTTTCCGCGAAGCGCATTACTGCTGCTTCTTGGGAAGATACTTCGCAATGAACTCCGGCTTGATGCGCTTGAGCTCGCGCTCGGGCAGGATGGAGAGCAGCTCCCAGCCGATGGTGAGCGTCTCTTCAATGGAGCGGTTGGTCTCATTGCCCTGGGAGACATAGCGCTTTTCAAACTCTTCGGCGAACTTCGCGTAGAGCTTGTCGTCGTCGCTCAGCGCCGCTTCGCCCAGGATCGTCATAAGCTCCTTGGCTTCCTTGCCGCGGGCGTAGGCCGCGAACAGCTGGTTCATCGTACCGGCGTGGTCGGCGCGGGTCTTGCCCTCACCAATGCCCTTGTCCTTGAGTCGGGAGAGGCTCGGCAGCACGTCCACCGGGGGAACGACGCCCTTGCGGTACAGATCGCGGCTGAGGATGATCTGGCCCTCGGTGATATAGCCGGTAAGGTCGGGGATCGGGTGGGTCTTGTCGTCTTCCGGCATGGTCAGGATGGGGATCATCGTGATCGAGCCGGCGCGGCCCACACGGCGGCCGGCGCGCTCGTACATCGTCGCAAGGTCGGTGTACAGATAGCCGGGATAGCCGCGGCGGCCGGGGACTTCCTTCTTTGCGGCGGAGATCTCGCGCAGCGCTTCGGCGTAGTTCGTGATATCCGTGAGGATGACGAGGACGTGCATGTCCTTCTCAAACGCCAGATACTCCGCGGCGGTCAGCGCCATACGCGGCGTGGCGATACGCTCAACGGCGGGGTCGTTCGCAAGGTTGGAGAATACGACCGTGCGGTCGATGGCGCCGGTGCGGCGGAACTCCTGAATGAAGTATTCGGATTCCTCGAACGTGATGCCGATGGCGGCGAACACGACGGCGAAGTTCTCACCGTCGCCGAGCACCTTCGCCTGACGCGCGATCTGCGCGGCGAGCGCCGCGTGGGGCAGACCGGAGCAGGAGAAGATGGGCAGCTTCTGGCCGCGGACGAGGGTGTTCAATCCGTCAATGGTGGAAACGCCGGTCTGGATGAACTCGGCGGGGTAAGCGCGGGCGGCGGGGTTCATGGGAAGACCGTTGATGTCGCGGTGCTCCTCGGCGATGATGGCCGGGCCTTCGTCGATCGGCTCGCCCATGCCGTTGAAGACACGGCCGAGCATATCCTCGCTCACGCCAAGCTGGAGCGGGTGGCCGAGGAAGCGGACCTTGCTCTCGGCAAGGTTGATGCCCTGCGCCGACTCGAAGAGCTGCACGACCGCACGGTCGCCCTCAACTTCGAGCACCTTGCAGCGCCGGACGCTGCCGTTCGGCAGCTCGATCTCTGCCAGCTCGTCGTAGGTGACGCCATCGACGTGCTCCACGATCATCAGAGGGCTGGCGATCTCTTTAATTGTCTTATATTCGCGGATCACTGCTCCTCACCTCCCCGGACAACTTCGTCGATCTCGGACTGCATCTCGTCGAGAATGCCGTCGTAAACCTTCTCATATTCTTCCTGCGGCGCCATTTTCGCGCGGCCGATGGCCTCGCGCGTGCCGATGTTGAAGAGACCGTTGAGCTCGGCGCCCTTGCCGAGCGCGGCGCGGCACTTCGCGTCATACTGCAGCACGAGATCAAGCAGGCGGTACTGCTTGCCGTAAGAGGAGTAGGCGTCCTCGGTAATGAAGGCGTTCTGCTGCAGGAAGTCCTCGCGGATCATACGCGCGGTCTCCATCGTCATGCGGTCGGCGGGGCTGAGCGCGTCCTGACCAACGAGACGGACGATTTCCTGAAGCTCTGCCTCTTCCTGCAGAATGCTCATGGCCTTCGTGCGGTTGGCCATATACGTCGCGCCGAATTCCTTATCGTAGAACTCGCGCAGCGAGTCGGTGTACAGCGAGTACGACGTCAGCCAGTTGATCGCCGGGAAGTGGCGGGCGTAGGCCAGAGAGCTGTCAAGCGCCCAGAACACCTTGACGATACGCATCGTCGCCTGCGAGACCGGCTCGGACGTGTCGCCGCCCGGAGGCGAGACGGCGCCGATGGCGGTGACGCTGCCCTGACGCTTGTCGCTGCCGAGGCAGGTGACGCAGCCGGCGCGCTCGTAGAACTGCGCGATACGGCTGGCGAGGTACGCGGGGTAGCCCTCTTCACCGGGCATCTCTTCCAGACGGCCGGACATTTCGCGCAGCGCCTCGGCCCAGCGGGACGTGGAGTCGGCGAGAACGGCGACGTCGTAGCCCATGTCGCGGAAGTACTCCGCGATGGTGATGCCGGTGTAGATGGAAGCCTCACGCGCGGCCACGGGCATATCGGAGGTGTTCGCGATAAGCACCGTGCGCTTCATCAGCGGTTCGCCGCTGCGGGGGTCTTTCAGCTCGGGGAACTCGTTGAGAACGTCGGTCATCTCGTTACCGCGCTCGCCGCAGCCGATGTAGACGACGATATCCACATCCGACCACTTTGCAAGCTGGTGCTGCACGACGGTCTTGCCGCTGCCGAACGGGCCGGGGACGGCTGCCGTGCCGCCCTTGGCGACGGGGAACATGGTGTCGATGATGCGCTGTCCGGAGTTCAGCGGACGGCTGGGGGTGAATTTGCCGGCGTTCGGGCGCTGGATACGCACCGGCCAGCGCTGGATCATATCCAGCTCGATCTCGCTGCCGTCGCCGAGCGTCAGGCAGGCGATCTTTTCCTCGACGGTGAATTCGCCGCCGCGGATCCACTTCACGGTGCCCTTCTTGATCGTCGGGGGGACCATGATCTTGTGGAGGATGGCGGTCGTCTCCTGCACAGTGCCGAGCACGTCGCCGGCGACGAGCTCATCGCCCTCCTTCGCCGCGGGGACGAAGTTCCAGATCTTCTTGCGGTTGAGCGCCGGAACGCTCACGCCGCGGGCGATCGTCTCGCCGGTGAGATCGCGGATCTCCGGCAGGGGACGCTGGATGCCGTCATAGATGTTTTCGAGCATGCCGGGCCCGAGCTCCACGCTCAGCGGCATACCGGTCGTCACGACCTCGGCGCCGGGGCCAAGGCCGGAGGTCTCTTCGTAGACCTGAATGGAGGCGCTGCCTCCGGTCATATTCAGTATCTCGCCGATCAGGTGCTGTTCGCCGACACGGACAACGTCCGATACGTTGGCGTCCTCCAGACCGTCGGCCACCACCAGCGGTCCGGATACTTTAATCACTTTTCCGCTCAATGTTCTACCTTCTTTCCGTTAAGGTTCCGGCGCGGCGCTGCCGCCGTCCGGCGCGCCGCATGCGGCGCAAAAGGGTCGTCTTTATAACTTACAGGATGTTGCTGCCGACGGCGCGTTCCACCGCCGAGCGCAGCGCGCTCTGGCCGAGACCGAGCGTCCCGTCCCGTCCGGGGATGAGGATGATCGCCGGGGTGGGGCTGTCCTTGAAGCGGTCGATCTCATGCGAGAGCTCCGCGGCAAGGTTCTCCTCCAGATAGAGGATGGCGTATTCGCTCTCGCCGGAGGTGATCCGGCGGAGAGTGTGCCGCGCCTCGTCCGCGCTGTCCACGGGGAACACGTCCAGCCCGAGCGCTTTAAAGCCCATAACGGTCTCTCTGCCGCCCATGACGCCGATCTTATACATAGCTCTCACGCAGCCTTTCTTTCAGTCGCTCCGGGTCGATGCCGGCCAGAAGCCCGGTGAGCACCATGCGGACCGCCATGGTGTTGCCCTCCTCCGCCGTCAGATAGCCGACGACCTGTTCGGGGCCGAAGCTCTTGAGATGCGCGCCGGTCATGTAGCGGTTGACGGCGTTGTCGCACTCACGCTCAAACTCCGTCATCGTGCCGCCCTCGATCGCGGCCGCGCCGAGCGCGGCGGCATCGCTGAACGGCGTCGAAGCGAACGCCGCGGCGATCCCCTCGCCGGAGAACACTGCCTGCACGAGCCGCTGCACCGGAACATTGCCGCCCGCGACGAGCGCGCCGCGGAGAAACTCCGCGTCCTTGCCCATGCGCACGCAGCGCACCGCGGCGCGGAGGTTCGCGCTGTCGATGAGCGTTGTGACATAGCCTTTCACGAAGGGGCTCGACACCGCGTCGGCCAGTGCCTTGAGATCCTCATAGTACGCCTTGTCGAGCGCGAAGTCCGCCAGCTGCGGATTGCCGGTGCGGGCAAGAATGCCCTTGGCCTCCGCCATGGCGGGGCCGAGCTTTCCGGGGATGAACTGGAAGCTGTCCTCGCGGAACGCCGCTTCGAGCTTTTCCGGCTCGACCTGTCCGGCGTCGGAGAGGAGGTACGCCGCGTCAACGCCCGCGCCCTCGCCCTTGACGATGGTTTTGGCGTTGTGGTAGTCGTACTTCAGCCGGAAGATGCCCACCAGCTCCTTTTCCGGAACGAAGCGGGTGATCTCCGCATAGATCTCCGCCTGACGCTTGGCAAGCGCCTCGCTCACCGCCGCGCTGCCCTTGCCGGAAAGATCGGGCCAGCCGATCTCGGCGAGGAGCCTTGCGGCTTCCTCAAAGCTGCCGGAGGAGAGCATCTGCTCGAGCCGGTCGCGGCGGAGCATGCGGTTCTCCCGTGCCTTGAGCATCGAGGAGATGAACAGATAATCTTTGTCCGAAACTTTTTTGTTTGCCATTTTCTTCCCGCCTTCCAACCGGATCAGTCAAAGAGGATAGCGGCGATCTCCGCATCCAGACTGTTCCGGCTCAGCGCAAGAAGCGTGTCAACGGTGCAGTTGACTTCCACGCTGCCCTCGCGGAGCTTGAGACCGCCGGAGAAGTCGCCGCTCTCGTCCGAGAGCGTGAGCCCGGCGGGGAGTCCCCGCTCGGTCAGGATCGCGTTCGCGCCGCGGACGATCGCCTCGCCCATGGAGCGGTCCTGGCTGTTGATGACGATGCGTTCATGCCCGGTAACGGCGGCATGGCCCGCCTGGGACGCGAGGAACGCCGTATATTTTTCCTCCGGCAGGGCGAGGAGCTTTTCCTTTGCTCTGCCGTAGGCGCGCTCGAGAATGCTCTGCTTGAGCGCGAGCGTATCCTTGCGGCTCCGGAGCTTTGCGGCGCGCTGTACGCGCTCGGCGCCGAGGCGGACCTCGGTGTTGCCCTCGTTCATGCGCGCTTCATACGCCTCGTCCGCTTTTTTCTGGTAGGCGGCGCGGACCTCCCGCGCCGTCTTTTCGGCCTCGGCGATCACGGCGGCGGCGGCTTCGTTCGCCTCTGCCGTGATACGGGCCGTGATTTTTTCAATTCCGTTCATGGCGATACCGGTCCTTTCCGGATCAGGCGCCGAGGTGCAGGTTCAGCAGCATCAGGAAGGAGGCGAGCAGCGAGAGGATGGCGTAAAACTCGACCGTGATGCAGAGGATGATGCCCTTCGCCCAGTCGTCCGGACGCTTGGCCATCAGGTTGACGGCGGTAGCGGCCACGCGGCCCTGCGCCGGAGCGGAGATAGCGGCGCCGGTCGCCATCGGGAGGCACGCGCACGCAACGCGCAGACCGTCAACGACGGTGAGGCTGGTCGGATCGACGTTGCCGCCGAACACGCCCATCTGAAGCAGCGCAAAAAACCAGACGACGAGGCCGTACAGACCCTGGGTGCCGGGGATGACCTGAAGGATCAGGACCTTGCCGAAGTAAGAGGGATCTTCGCTGAGAAGGCCGGTGCCGGCCTCACCGGCAAGGCCGCAGCCCTTGGCAGAACCGGCGCAGCAGAGACCGCACGCGAGGGACGCCCCCAGGAAACCGATGGCGAGACCGCCGAAGCTCTCAAAGAATGCAGTGATCATTGTTTTACTCCTCCTTGATATCTACATATTTCGTTTGAATTTTCAAAGGACGGAAAGCCTTGCCGCCGTCCCGGTACCACTTGCCGAAGAACTCGAGGAACTGCAGTCGCAGCGTGTGCACGAAGCAGCCGATCAGGTTCAGCGCAAAGTTCAGCGCATGGCCGATGCAGAACACGAGCACGAAAAGGATCGTGCCGCCCACGGTCATGCCGTTGGCGTTGCCGAGCGAGCCGAGCTGGTTGAATACGCTCGCAATAACGCTGCCGGCGAGCATCAGCGCCATCAGACGCGAGTAAGAGAGCAGATCGCCCAGATACCCGGTCGCGCCGTTGTATACCGCGCCGAAAATGCCGGTGATCTTTCCGAAGCCCTTGCCGGTGATGAGCTGTCCGAGCACGAGCATGCCGATGCCGACGAAGAGAACGATCTTCGTTCCGCCGGTCACCATGACGAGAATGCCCGCGATCATTACCCACCAGCACAGATCGTTGAGCAGAGCGTCCGCCCACTCGCCGTCCCTGAGCTTGAGATAGATGCCGATGCCCGTGCCGAGCGCCAGATGGATCGCGCCGAGGCAGATCGCCGCGATGAGGACATACAGCGGGTTGTTGCCCTCGAGCAGGTTGAGCGGCAGATCGATCGCGATGCTGCCGATATGGATCGTGCCGAGGTGCGGTACGATCGACCAGTCCCTGCCGAACCAACCGCCGATGACGGAGACAACGTCGCCGAAGAAGCCGCCGGTCAGGAAGCCTATGATGAATGTGGAAATACCGCATTCGATCAGCAGCCCCGCGGCGTTTTTCATGCTTCCCTTCGGCTTTGCCTTCCAGAGGAAGAGCAGTCCCGCGATCAGCAATATCAGGCCGTACGCCATATCCGCGAACATGATGCCGAAGAACAGCGCGAAAAACGGCATGATAAAGGGGTTGGGGTCAAGTCCGTTGTACGCCGGGAGAGAATACATCTCCGTGACGATGTTGTACGGACGGGTCAGCGCGTTATTGCGCAGCTGGATGGGGACCTCCTCCGGGTGCTCCGGATCGGGCTCCTCCGTTTCCCAGGCGCAGCAGTATTTCGAGAGAGTCTCGCCGAGCTTTTTCTCCTCCGGCGCGGTGAGCCAGCCTTCAAAATAGAAGGTGCTGTCCGACTGCAGGAGCTTTTCGGCCGTCTCTTCGCGCGCAATGCGCGTCGAGAGCGTGTCCGCGCCGAGCTGCAGCGCGTCGCGGTGCGCCGCGTAGGAGGCAAGCTCTTCGATCTTTTGGGCCGCCTGTGCCGTCAGCTCCTCGCTGCGGCGGAGCGCGTCGTTATAGACCTGCTCCGGCGTTCCGGTGCCCTCCGGCAGCGAAATGGCCGAAAAGCCGAGCGGCCGCAGCGCCGCGGCGATCGCTTCGCGATCCTCCCGGCGGAAGAGCAGCGATACATACCGGCTGGTTTTGTCCTCGGAAACGAGATCAAAGCTGACCTCCAGCTCCGAGAGCGCGGCGTTTACTTCCTCCATGGGGACAGCGGCGGGAAGTGTGCCGAGCTGCATTTCGCAGCTTTGCGTCTCCATGCGCTCAAGCGGGACGTTCAGCGCCGTCCACGGTGTCATGGCCTCCGCCGAGGCGCGTTCCCGGCTTGCGCGGGTGAGAAGGCTGCGCGCCTCCGCATCCAGCGAGAGGATCTCTCCCGCCAGAGCGAGATCGGCGGCCAAAGCGCTCTCGTCGAGCAGCTTGGCGCATTCGACCTCCGGCTTCGGCGTAAGCAGACCCTTTTTGGCAGGGGCGTGCTTGTCCAGCAGCCGCAGCGCGTTGACGATTGTTGTCTGTTCCGAGCGCTTCTGCCAGACCTTTCCGCCGTCCGGACGCCGGAAGGCCGCCAGCTCCTCCCGGTCCGGCCGGCCGGCCGGATCCGACACCTCCACGCAGCCGAGAAGCATCAGCTCACGCAGCAGTTCTTCCTTCTGGGAATGAACGCCGATGAGCCGGAGCTTTTTCATGGCTACAATGCTCATTTATCCGTTCACGATCCTTTCCACGATCCGGTCTGCCGCCTCTTCCAGACGGTCCTCCGCGTGACTGCGCAGAGACTCCATCCCCTCGCGCGCCGCTTCCCGGATCTTTTCACTTTCCGCAGCGCTCTTTTCCTCTGCGCTCTTCGCGAGAGTCCAGAGCTCTGCCGCAGCTCTTTCTGCGGCTTCCTTCACAGCTGCGGTCCCCTCTCTGTCGGCTTTCGCGGTAATTTCCTTTGCTTTCTGCGCCGCTTCCGCCTTTTTTCGGGCCGCATCCTGTTCCGCCTGCTCTACGGCAAGAATTGCTTCCAGTGCCATTTTTTGAAACACCTCCCGTCAAAGCCAAATTTTCTGACATCGTAAATGTACACTCTTTTTTCATCAAATTCAAGTGATAATGTTGTTAAATTGTCACCCAAAAAGTCTTATGAGCAGCATTTTTTCCGTTTTAACCAAATGAAGACCGCCGTGTTTGGGCAAGTTGTATTTTATGCTTGCAAAATCGAGAAGAAACTATATAATATTATATAATAAACAAATTGTGCCCATCGAACGGGCACAAAAAAGCCCCATTCTGCACCCATAAAAGGAGACTCTTTCATGGCAGAGCGATACACCCGACATATGAACGACCGGCGGGAGGGCCGCCAGCTCTATACGCTTCCCGCCTACGCCCGCATCCAGCCGTACATCCTCCGCCGCCGGAGCGACGCCGCCTGCTTCCTCTCGGACAGCGTGGAGGTCACGGGCGTGGAGAAATGGCTGCGGGAAAAGCGCGCCGGCGGCTGGGCGAACCTCGGCTTTCTGCATCTGATCATCGCGGCTTACGTCCGCACGGTGTCCATGCGTCCGGGCATCAACCGGTTCGTATCCGGACGGCGCATCTATGCCCGCAACGACATTGAAGTCGTTCTCCCCGTCAAGCGCAGCGCCTCCGTCACCGCGACGGAGACGAGCATCAAGGTCCGCTTCGCGCCGACCGACACGGTGTTCGACGTTTACCGCAAGCTCACCGAGGCCACGGACGAGGTCCGCGCCGACATTTCCCTGAGCGCCCCGGAAAAGCTCGCCAACACGCTCATGCGCTTCCCCCGCGTTCTGCTGCGCATGGCGATGAGTATTTTCCGTCTGATGGATTATTTTGACTGGCTGCCGCGCACCTGGCTGGATGTCAGCCCGTTCCACGGCAGCGTAACGATGCTCGATCTCGGCAGCTTCGGCGTCCCGCCCGCGGATCCGCACCTTGCCGATTTCGGCAACATGCCCTGCGCCGTTTCGTTCGGCGCGCGGCGCAAGGTGAGCGAGGCGGACGGCACCGCCTCCGGCGTCGAGCGGCACTATGTCGATCTGCGCATCGCCTGCGACGAGCGCATCGCCGACAGCTATTACTTTGCCAGCGCTCTCAAATGCCTGAAATATTTCCTGCGCAACCCCCATCTTCTGGAGCTGGCTCCGGAGTCCGTGGAGGAGGACGTGAACTGATTTTTTTCACGGGCGGAAGCTTTTTCCGCCCGATTTCCCTCCGCTGCCGGATTTTTCCGCGAAAAATGCTGCGGCGGGGGCTTGCAATTTTCCTGTCTTGTGGCATAATATTATGTTAACAGGTCTATCTGTATTTATAAGGTACATACCGGGGGATACTCCATGAAACGAAAGATCCTTTCTCTGATCCTCTGCTGCGCGCTGCTCTTCTCTCTCGCCGCCTGCGGCAAGACCGAAGCGCCGCAGCCGACGGCAAGCGCCGGAACGGAGACCGCTCCGGACAGCGAAAACCCTGCCGCGGCGGAAGGCATTTCCTATGCCGATGCCTACGCGCAGTACACCGCGATCTACGGCGCGCTGCTCAACGCCGTGCAGCAGCGGCTCGACACGCACGACGCCAGACTCCAGGCCGCGTATCCGGACAGCTACTACATGAACTCCGATTACCTTCTGCTCGTGTACGTTCCGTTCACGACGGCGTATCCGTCGCTCGGGCGCGAGCTGCGCGCCGACAATCTGGACGCAGCGCAGACGTCGCTCCGCGAAACGTTCCCCGACGCCGTGCTCACGATGACTGCGCCGGGACGCTTCGAGGCAGTATACACCTATGTGGACAAGACCTCCGGCACGGAGGTGCAGCGCGAGGGCAAATGCCAGTGGGACTGCGACGGGCTGACCGGCGCGATCCGCGTCCGCGCGTACATTGACGGCGAGCTGACCGAGTTCACCGAGTTTGTCCCCCTCGGCGGCAGCCGGTACCTGCTCTACACCGCGACCGACAAGGCGATCGTCGAGTACATCGAGGGCGAGATCACCGCGCTCTGGCACGCCCACCGCATCAGCGAGCCGGCGCAGGGCCTGTTCCCCGGCGACATGCGGCTTATGAGTCTTGCCGAGCAGGACTTCTTCCCCGGTGAGGGCGCTTCCTTCTCCGGCACGGACTGGATCACCGGCGATGCCGACGCGCAGTATGTCATCACGCTGCAAAACGGCGAAATGGTTTATACCGGCAAGATCTCGCAGGATCTCGTTGATCAGGACGGCAACCGCACCGGCATCGTCTGGCAGGACATCGCGCCGATCACGCTTCTTGCGTGAACGGATCGCCCCGTCCATGCGTCATAATTATAGGTAAACCGATACGAACGATTTTCCAAACTACGCGACCCCCGCGCGGGGTCAACGGAGGGAGAAAACTGATATGAAAAAACGCCTTCTTTCCCTGCTGCTGACCGTATGTCTCGTTGCAGCGCTCTTCACCGGTCTCACCGGCACGGCGAATGCCGCCAACGACAAGGTCGTGGGCTATCTTACGAGCTATACTCTCAAAGCGGGCGACACGATCTACGGTGTGTGTGAAGCGAAAAAGATCGACTTCAACGCCAACCTCGCCATGATCGGCAAGATCAACGGCATCACGAACTACAACTACATGATGCCCGGCAAGGTCCTCTGGCTGCCGACGAAGACGGCTACGACTTCGGAGTCGTATTATTCTCTCCTCTCGCACACGCTCGTCGCCGGGGAGACGCCTGCCGCGCTCTGCCAGAGCTACGGCATTGACTACAACGCCAACTACAAGCTGCTCGCCGCGCTCAACAACAATCTCAACGTATTCATGGCAGGCCAGCAGTTCATTCTGCCTCTGTACGTAACGCCTGCCGGCGCCGCGACGCCGACTCCGGCGCCGACCTCCGGCACCTCTGCCGCGCCGACCGCCACGCCCAAGCCCGGCACGACGCCCGCCCCGACGGCGAACGTTCCCACCGGCGACACGGTGAGCTATTATCTCGCGCAGCACACGCTGCAGTACGGCGAGACCGTTTCCGGCGTCTGCGCCGCGCTCGGCGTGGACTTCTCCTCGAACGATGCGACGATCCGCAAGATCAACAACATCACCAACTACAACTATATGATGCCCGGAAAGGTCATCCTCATCCCGACGAAAACGGTCCCGGGTTCCGGTTCTTACTACAAGATCATGGCGCACAAGATCGTCTCCGGCGACACGCTCTACGCGCTCTGCGCCTCCTACGGTCTGGATTACTACGCCTATTCCAAGCTGATCTCCCTGCTCAACCCCAACGCGGCCTATTATAACCTGCTCCCCGGCAACATTCTCTATATGCCGCAGTATGTCGCCGCCTCCACAACGGTGAAGCCCGCCGCAACGCCCGCGCCGGCCGCCTCTGCCGGTACGACGGCCGCCCCGGCTGCGACGCCTGCTCCGAGCGCGTCTGCCGGCACAACGGCTTCCGCTGCGCCGAGCGCCACAGCCGCCGCTTCCGCCAAGCCCACTACGACGCCCAACATTCCCGCCGAGGATACGCTCAGCTATCTCATCATCCCGCACAAGATCCAGGCCGGTGACACCGTCATGGGTATCTGCGATAAATACAAAGTGGACTTCGCTGCGAACGACGCCGCGATCCAGCGCCTGAATCCGAGCGTGAGCTACAGCTACATGCTCCCCGGCAACATTATCCTCATCCCCTCGACCACGTACCCCTCCTCCGGTCCGTACTACAAGATCATGGCGCACAAGCTCGTCGCAGGCGACACGGTCTACGCTCTCTGCCTCACCTACGGCCTGAGCTATGAGAACAACATCACCTTCCTGCAGCGGCTGAACAACCGCGACAATCTCGCCACGTACTACGTCGGCCAGACGATCTACATGCCGCTCTACGTTGCCGGCTGAGTCTCCAATATCCGACAAGCAAATGCCAAATCGCTGCGTCGGTGCATCAAGCAAATACCAAAAACCGCTGCGTCGGCGCATCTCTTCGGAATGCGTCGGCGCGGTTTTTTTCTTCCGGTCTGGAAGGAATGCATAAAGGACCCCGAGCGAAACTAGCAGATTATTACAAAGAAAGCGAGGTAGGACAGAGTAACCTTCACCCGAGGGGAGGGTTTTTTTATTCATGCAATCTTGACAAAAGATTTTCTTTCTGGCTTACTGATTATAGTGAAGCTGACCATTCTAGATAAGCAGCTGAGAAACCCAAAAGGAGAACGGCGTAGGAAGGAAATCTGCACGGCCATTTCCTGCCGGATGGCGGAAGCGGCTCGTCAGCAGACAGTGCTCCGGAGCATATGACGATATCCTCCGGAGACTGGATCATTACAAGGTTCCACCCCCCAGCAGCGCACCCCCTCTCTTTCCCGATATTCGGGCGCACAACAAAGCACATCTCCGCATCCTGCTGCACAGCGAGTCCGTTATTCAAGGCGGCCGGCGGCTCGGAAAACGGGCAACCGGCACAGACCACGCGCAACTTCAGGAGAACCATGTGTTTCAAGCAACGCAAAAAAGAAGGAGGCATTCTAACATGGGTAAAGGCAAATACACTCTGAGAAGTATCATCGTCCGCTGCGTTGTCATTATGGTCGGCGTCTTCATCACTGCCTACGGCGCCGAAGCGTTTGTTCTGGCCAATCTGGGTTCTGACCCGGTCACAGCGTTTGTACAGGGACTCAGCAAGGTGCTTCCCTTCGTGCATGGCGACTTTGGCATGGCCATGAACGTATTCAACGTCCTCTGCTTCGTCGTCATCCTGATCGTGTACCGGAAGGGCATCGGTGTTGCCACGGTCCTGTACACCTTCACGCTGGGCACCTTCTGCTCCATGATGGAGCCCTGGATCATCGCTCTCATCGGTCCCACTCCCTCTATGGTCACCCGCGTCATTCTGGTCATCACCGGCACGCTGGCTCTGGGCGTCGGCCTTGGCAGCTATCAGGCCGCCGGCTACGGCGCAGGCCCCTCTGACGGCTTCAACCAGTTCATGGCCAAGACCCTGAAGATGAAGCTGAAGTGGTGGCGTATGATCTTCGACGCCATCATGGTGGTGGGCGCTCTGATCATGGGCGGCGTCATCCATGTGGCCACGCTGGTGGGTATGTTCTGCGTCGGCCCCGTTTTGGGTCCCGTGCTGAACAAGCTCTCGCCTCTGGTCAACAAGTGGGCAGGCAACGAAGACCTGACCTACGAAGAAATCTGATATTCCCTGTCGGATCCAACCACAGCCCGGAGCGGCTGCCCGCTCCGGAGAAAAAATTTGCCCCTGCAAAAAATCGAAAAGTTTTAGAAAGGCGGTAATTTACTATGGCTGAAACCATGAAGGGTTATGTGTTTAAAGACGTTAACGATCTTCGTCTGGAGGATCGTCCCATTCCTACCATTCAGGATCCCCGGGACGCCATCGTAAGGGTTGCTCTGTCCTCCATCTGCGCCAGTGACTTCCATATCAAGGTGGGCGCCGTGCCCTCCGCCAACAAGGACATAATTCTGGGTCATGAGTTTGCCGGTGAAGTGGTTGCCGTGGGCGATGCCTGCAAGAAAATCAAGGTGGGCGACCGCGTCGTCGCCAACGTGGAGACCTTCTGCGGCGAGTGCTTCTTCTGTGAACGCGGCTATGTTAACAACTGCGTAGAGGGCGGTTGGTATCTGGGCCACAAGATCGACGGCTGCCAGACGGAGTATGTCCGCGTTCCCATCGCCGACAACGGTCTGGAGCTGATCCCCGATAATCTGACATACAAAGATGTTCTTGCCGTCAGCTGCGTGCTGCCCTCCGGCTATTTTGGCGCGGAGCTGGCTGAGATCAAGGAAGGGGACACCGTGGTGGTTCTCGGCTGCGGCCCCTGCGGCTATACTTCCATGATGAGCGCCCGGCTGTTCAAGCCCGCCCGCATCATCGCGGTGGACCGCCATGACGAGCGCGGCCAGTTCGCGCTGGATCACGGCTGGGCCGATGTGTTCATCAACTCCAAAAAGGAGGACGTAGAGGCCCGCGTCAAGGAGCTGACCGAAGGCCGCGGCGCCGACGCCGTTATCGAGGCCGCCGGTAAGGACGGCACCTTCCAGCTGGCCTGGAAGATCGCCCGTCCCAATGCAGTCATCTCCCTCCTCGCCATGTACGAGGAAGATCAGGTTCTGCCCCTGCCCAGCATGTATGGCAAGAACCTCACCTGGAAATCCGGCGGCGTAGACGCCTGCAAGGATGCTTATCTGGTGCAGCTGATCTCCGAAGGAAAGCTGGATCCCACGCCGTTGTTCAATAAGGAATACACCCTCAACGAGATCGCCCAGGTCTATGAGGACTTTGCGGTCAAACGCGATGGTTTGATCAAGCCGGTCATCAAGCCCTACGAGTACTGATCTTCTTTTCTCTCCCCTTTCCCAGTTCTCCAAATACCCCCGCGGGGGCTCGCTGCAAAGCGAGCTTCCGCGGGGGTGTCTTTTACGCGCTTCTCCGGTTTTTTATGATTTTGTATCCGCCGTTATCGCGCACGGCCTTTGCGTCCGCACCGCTGCCTGCCTTTCTCCGCCGCCTGTCGGCCGATTTCGACCGTCTGTCGCAAAATAGTGGACGTTTTTTCTCCGATCCCTTATTATATGGCCATGGAAGGAAGGGGATCGGATGAAGATCGAAATCCAAATCGACGAGAGCTGCGACGAGCCGAAGATCGTCGTTATGACACGCAGGGTGACCGAGGAAATCAGCGAAATCCTGAAAAAGCTTTCGGAAGATCCGTCCGAAATGCTGGCAGGCTTCCGGAACGAGCGGGCAAGCATACTTGAGCCCAACCAGATTTATCGGGTGTATGCCTCGGGCGGCAAGGTTTATGCCGAAGCGGATGGCGGACCCTATCTTCTCCGGATGCGGCTGTATGAAGCGGAGCAGCGCCTTGCAGGCCGTTCCTTCGTGCGAATATCAAACGGCGAGATCGTCAATCTGAAAAAGGTTCGGGGATTTGATCTGAGCTTTACGGGAACCATCTGTGTTTCTCTCGCAAACGGAACGGTTTCTTATGTTTCCAGGCGGTACGTTTCAAAAATCAAACAACTATTGGGATTGTGAGGCGGTAAAAGTGAAAAAGAAAACTATACGGCGCGGGCTGTTCGGATTACCCATAGGAATTGCCATTGGATTTGTAATAACGCTGATTATTTCTGCCTGCGTTGGGGACGGATCTTTTTATCCTGTCACGCCGGAGCTCATCGGCGCAATGGGAAACGAGCTGAATGCGGTCATCTTGCAGACCGTACTGTGCGCAATTATGGGTGCAGGCTTTGCGGCGGCGTCGGTTATCTGGGAGCTTGATTCCTGGAGCCTTGCAAAGCAGAGCGGCATATACTTTCTGACCATCAGCATCATCATGCTGCCGGTCGCCTACTTTGCGAACTGGATGAAACACTCGCTTGCCGGTGTCCTCTCCTATGTGGGGATCTTCACGGCGATCTTTGTTGTTGTCTGGATCTCCCAGTACCTTCTCTGGAAGCGGAATATAAAGAGGATGAACGCCTTCGTCAGCGAGGAGGCCAAGCATCGCCGGAAATGAGCGCCTCCGCAAAAAGCAGCCGGCAAGCGTTCGGCCGGATCGCGGAAAACGGTCTCTTTTGCCAAACGTCCGCCGGAGAAAAGCGATCACAAAAAGCTGTGGGAAGCCATCCCTTCACGGATGAGCCTCCCACAGCTTTCTATTGGAATCGATATTAAGCAAAGGTCATTCGCCGTTGCCGCGCACGGCCTTGAGCGCCTGCGCGAGCTGGTCCGGGCAGGACGTCGGCTTCATGCCGCAGCGGATGCCCTCGAGCCGGTCGATGACTTCGTTCACATCCATGCCCTCGCAGAGCTTCGCAACGCCCTGCGTGTTGCCGCTGCAGCCGTTGATGAACTGCACATTGTGCACCTTTCCGTCTTCCACCTCGAAGAGGATCTTGCGAGAGCAGGTGCCCCGCGTCGTATATTCGTGTGTCATGTCCTTATCTCCTTATCGAAAAACTAATATGCCTCGCAGAGTTTGTGCCCGCAGGCACAAATGAGTTCCCAATCATTTTCTCCGGCGGCGTGTACGTCGGAGAAAATTCCTCTCGGCTCGCAAACGTGCGAGCGTAAGCGAGTGCGCTGCGGCGAGCCGCAGCCTTTTCAAACGAACCCCTCAACGAAGTGGGGTTCGTTTGAGAGCGAAGCTCAAAGCAAGGTGCTGCCGTTGTAGCTGACGATGTTGACATCGGAAACGCCTTCGTTATCGAGCAGCGCTTCGAGCGAATCCATCTGCTTCTGGCTGAGCTTCGCCTCCACGACGAGCTCGGTCTCGGCGAGATTCATCGTGCGGCTCTTGAGCTTATATTTGCCGAGCGTGCCGAGCTTGGAGCGCACCGCGCTCTCCCCCTCCGGCGTATAGCGCATAACGACAAGATACGAGTTGGTGTGCAGCTTCCCGGAGAGCAGATTGAGCGCCAGGAACAGCGTGCCGAGCAGCAGCGCCGCGAGAATGGCAACCGTGATGTACCCCGCGCCGGTGATGATGCCGATAACGATGCTCCAGAACATGAACACCGTGTCCATCGGGTCCTTGATCGCCGTGCGGAAGCGGACGATGGAGAGCGCGCCGACCATGCCGAGCGAGAGCACGACGTTGGAGCGCACCGTCAAAATGGCGAGCGCCGTGACCATCGAGAGCATCACGAGCGAGAGCGCAAAGCTCTTGCTGAAGCTGACGCCGCCGTAGGTCACGCGGTAAATCACCAGCACGAACAGCCCCAGTGCAAAGCTCAGCAGGAGCGTCGTGAGCAGCGTGCCGACGGAGATCGCGGTGAATTCCTCAACGAATTTGTTTTTGATGAGATCGGAAATGCTCATTGGTTTTTACCCCTCTTTATTCCAGAATGTCTAAGCATTTGGTGTACTTGGAAACGGCGCAGCGCTGCTTTGTCACGCCCTCGAGCAGCGCGCGGACCGGCGCGGGGAGGAACGCGTCGTACTTGACCTCCAGCACCGCCTCGCCCTCATCGAGCACCGGCACAGTGAGCGCGCGGTCGTCGAAAAGGTTGGTTTTGAACGGCGCGGTGCGAAGCTCCGTGTCGATCGTGACGCGAACGTTGCCCGTCGGATAGACGAACGGATACCGGACGTAATCGACCAGCACTGCGGGCTTCCAGCCGTTCTGCCGCAGCCGGGCAAGCTCTCGTGCGAGCTCTTCGGTATCGCGCAGCGCCTCGCCGCCGGTAAGGAACGCCTCCGTAAGCTCGCGGGAGATACGCACCGATTCCTTGCCGGAGAAGTCGCCGTCCTTGCTCTTCTTTTCGAGCGTGATGCGCGAATCGTCCATGTTGTAAAACCGGATGCGGTACTTGGTGCGTTCCTTCACGCCCGCGATCTTCTCGTGATAGGCGCGGTAGTCGGTATCGTCAAAATAGAGACTGCGGATAAAGTAGCTGCCGTCGGTTCGGGCATGCGGGTCGGGTCGGAGCAGGGCGCGCAGCCGGTATTTCAAAAGCTCCGCCTCCCGCAGGGAGATGATGTATTTGATCTCGTGGCGTTTGATCTCTGCCATAGCTCTCCCCCCTTACCCGTTGGCCTTCCCCGGCGTGGGGGAAGCGCATTCGCGCCAGTCGGAGCCGATGCGCGCGAGTGAGGCGTCCGGCTCGGTCTGCGTGAGCTCCACGCGGTCGGCGGTGCTGCCGATCGGCGTTGTCAAAATCACGCTCTCGCCCGCGGAGAGGGCAAAGTCCGTGTGCAGCTCGCCCTGCGTCCGGTTTTTGCCGGAGGCGAAAATGATGTAATACTCGCCCGGCGCGAGCGTAATGTCCGGAATCCGCCAGCGTGCCGGCTCCTCCGGATCGTCGGAGAGATACCAGCCGTCGAGCGATACGCTCTCCGTTCCGGCGTTGTAAAGCTCGATCCAGTCCGGCGAATCGCCGTCGGCGTCCCGCAGACCGGCTTCGCTGCGAAGGCAGACCTCGGTGATCTGCACCGCAACGTCCCCAAAGCCGCGCGAGGCGGCAAAGGCGGCGTAGCCCTCTTCGGTGTTCGCAAAGCCCGGCGTCGGCCGGTTCGTGACGCACCACTCGCCCGAAACGCGGGCATACGACGTGTCGTCCGCGAGGAACGGCGTCTGGATGCGGTCAAGCGCATTGCCGTCGGCGTCGGTCAGAATGACGCTCTCTCCGGCTTTGGCAAGGCGGATGGCGGCGTAGTCCGCGCCCTCCGTCCCGTCGCCGGAGCACCATACGACCGTGAACGCGCCCGGCGCGAGCAGCGTTCCCTCCGGGAACGTGTAGCGCGCCTCACCCGCCTTGTCGGTAAGGTGCATACCGGAGAGATCGGCGGTCTCGGAGCCGGTATTTTCGATCTCGACCCAGTCGCAGAGCGCGCCGTTCGGCGCGGTGAAGAGCGTTTCCGCGGCCATGATCTCGCTCAGCCGCAGCGCGCCCGTGCCCTGTCCGGAGGCGGCCAGATACGCGGTGTATCCCTCGTCGGTGTTCGCATAGCCCGGCGTCGGCGCGGCGGAGACGGTAAAGCTGCCGTCGGTCTCCCGCACAATGGACGTGTTCTTCCGGCAGCGGAGCGTTTCGATCTCGTCGAGCACCGTGTTGGCGCTGTTCATCAGCAGAAGCGTTTCCCCGCCGAGCCGCCGCAGCGAAAACGGCGCGTACAGCCCGCCGGATGTCTCCGGGTCGCAGTAGACGACGATGTACCCGTCCGCGGGGATCACCGTCCCGACCGGGAAGGCGTATTTGGCCTGCGTCACGTCGTCCGAAAGGCGGTAGCCGGAAACGTTGAATGGCTTATCGGACGTATTGTGTATCTCGATCCAGTCGCAGATGCGCCCGTCAGCGTTCGGATACGCCGTGTTCGCGCTCATATATTCACTGATGCGCAGCGGGTGCTCCCCGCTCTGCACGCGGTCGCTGCCCGCGCCGCGCGAGAGCAGCAGCGCCGCAGCCAGCACCAGCGCGAACACCGCGAGCGAGGCGATGAGGATCGCGATCTTTGTTTTCTTTTTCACCGGAACCATAGCCGTGCTCCATTCAAAGAAAGAACTGTCATTCAAGTTGGATTTTACCCTATTTCTCCGCCGTTTTCAACCCCTCGGCGTTTATACGATCTGGAAGAGATAGAATTTCAGATAATCCGTCTCCGGCACGCCCCAGAGGATCGGGTGGTCGGGACTCTGCTGCCGCGCCTCGATCTGGCGGAGCTGTACGCTCGCGTCGCGCGCCGCGTCCGCAAGCATGGCGCGGAAAAGCGTGTCGGTCATAAAGTGCGAGCACGAGCACGTTGCCAGATACCCGCCCCGCGGCAATATCTGCATGGCGCGGCGGTTGATCTCCCGGTAGCCGCGCCGCGCGTTTTCTACCGTCGCGCCGCTTTTCGTAAAGGCGGGCGGGTCCAGAATGATGTAATCCCACGGCTTTTCGCCGCTCTTTCCGAGCTCCGTGAGCAGTTCAAACACGTCCGTCTGCCGGAACTCCATGCGCCCTTCGAGCCCGTTTCTCTCGGCGTTGCGCCGCGCCTGTTCGAGCGCGGACGCGGACACGTCCACCGCCGTGACGCTCTCCGCGCCGCCGGCCGCGCAGTGGAGCGCAAATGCGCCGGTGTGCGTGAAGCAGTCGAGCACGCGCCGCCCATGGGCCAGCCGTCCCGCCGCCGCGCGGTTATATTTCTGGTCGAGGAAATAGCCGGTCTTCTGGCCGTTTATGTAGTCCACGTCGAAATAGATGCCGTTTTCGCAGATCTCCGCGTGGCCGGAGGGGTTTGTCTCCAGACCGGGCGCGACATACGGCCCCTTGCCGCAGGTCATGCCCTCCTTTTCGCGGATGAGCGATTCGTTGCGCTCATAGATGCACGATACGTTCACGCCGAGCGCCGCAAGCTCCTCGCGCAGCAGCGCATAGAGCATCGCGCGCCGCCGCTCGATGCCGAGCGAGAGCACCTCGCTCACGAGCACGTCGCCGTAGCGGTCCACCGTCCAGCCGGGGAAGCCGTCCGCCTCGCCGAAGATGAGGCGGCAGGCGGCAAAGTCCTCGCCCATGACCTGCTGCCGGTAGGCGAGCGCATACCGGATACGGCGGCGGAAAAACGCCTCGTCCATTTTATCGTTCGTGTTGCGCGAGAGAATGCGCACGCGGATGAGCGAGCGGCCGTTATAGAACCCCGCTCCCTGCCAGCGGCCCTTTTCGGTATATACGTCCACGATCTCCCCGTCCGGGCAGGGGCTTTCTTTCGTGAGCACCTCCCCGGCGAACACCCAGGGATGCCCGCCGCGCAGAGCGCGCGCGGCCTTTTCCGTGACGGTAACGCTTGCAAACGGTCTTTCCATCGTCTGTCCTCCTGTGTGGTAACGGGTCATTATACAATATAATTCCTCGTTTGGCGAGAGAAAGTTGCGGCGTATGAAAGAATAAGCCGCTGGACATCGATCCGATATCCAACGGCTTATCCTTTGTAAAAAAGAGGAGAAAGAGAAGAAGAAAAAGAGAAACATGAAACAGGCGGTTTCTTGCGAAGTTTCCACCAGAGCATTTGTAATTGAACACAATCCCCATTATGTTCTAATAACAAACACATTTTTATTGGTTCGCCCTTTTCGGTTCATATACTACCACGTTTCGTCAAATAACGCAACCATTTCTTTATTAATGTTTTGTGAACTTTCCCACCGTGCGCCGGAGCTTGACAGCGTTTTTTCCGCGTTTTATTATTATAGTGTATCTTCTCCCCGAAAGGCAGGGCAAAGCATGACGAACATTCTCGTCGTTGAAGACAATGCCGGGCTGCGGCGGCTGATCGGCATCCATCTCCGCCGCGCCGGATATGAGGTATCGGAGGCCGCCGACGGGCAGGCGGCGCTCGATCTTTTGGAGCACAGCCGCGTGCATCTCATCATCACCGACGTGATGATGCCCCGGCTCGACGGCTACGGGCTCATCCGCGAGCTGCGCGAAGCGGGCGACACGACGCCGGTGCTGATGGTAACGGTAAAGGACTCCTTTGACGATATGCGCACCGGCTTTCACGCCGGGGCGGACGACTATCTCACAAAGCCAGTGAATTTTGAGGAGCTGCTGCTGCGCGTGGGGGCGCTGCTGCGCCGCTGCGGCATCCAGCACTCCGGCGAGATCGCCGTGGGCGGGTGCACGCTGCACGCCGACACGCTGCTCGTCACCGGCGAGGGGTACTCCTATGAGCTGCGCCCGCGGGAGTTTGCGCTGCTGCAAACGCTGCTCGCCGCGCCCACGAAGATCTTCACGCGCCAGATGCTCATGGATGAGCTCTGGGGGTACGACAGCGAGTCTGACCCGCGCACCGTGGACACGCACATCCGCCGTCTGCGCGAAAAGCTCGCCGGCGTGCCGGATTTTGAGATCCAGACCGTCCGCGGTCTCGGCTACCGGGCGGTGATCCGATGAGGCGCGTCCGCTCGCGGCTGACGATCCTCCTGCTGATCCTCGTGATCGTCACGTCGCTTTTCTCTCTCACCTTCGGCGCGCTCGTGCGAAACGGCATCATCTTCCAGCAGCGCGACAACATACGCTATCTTGTTTTCGGCTACGCCGCCAAGGACATACTGCTTCTGCTCATCGCGGTGGCGGCCGTCGCGGTGCTCATCACGGTCACATCCCGCTCGACGACGAATCCCATCCGCGAGCTCTCCCGCGCCGCGCGCGAGATTGCCGGGGGCAATTACGACGTCACCGTGCCGGAGCGCGACCGCGTGGAGGAGTTCGGCGAGCTTGAACGCAACTTCAATCTTATGACGGCGGAGCTCCGCTCCAACGAATATCTGCGCAAGGACTTCATTTCGAGCGTATCCCACCAGCTCAAAACGCCGCTCTCCATTCTCAACGGCTATGCCCAGCTTCTCGCCGAAGGCGGTCTTTCCGAGACCGAGGAGCGCGAGTACAGCCAGTACATCGCGCAGGAGTCTGACCGGCTCGTCGGGCTCATCGATGACATGCTGCGTCTCTCGCGCATCGACCACCGGGAGATCCAGCGAAAGGCGGAGATCTTCCCGCTCGGCGAGCAGCTCCGGCGCGCCGTGCTGCAGCTCGAGCCGCGCTGGACGGAGGCCGGGCTTTCCGTCTCCGCCGACATCCCGGATCTCGACTACGTCGGCGACAGCGAGCTTCTCTATCAGGTATGGGTGAATCTGCTGGAAAACGCCGTGAAGTTCACGCCTCCCGGCGGGCGGATCGGCATCTATCTTGCCGCCGCAGCGGACACCGTCACCGTGACGGTGTGGGACACCGGCTGCGGCATGGACGCGGAAACGCTCCCGCGCATTTTTGAGCAGTTCTATCAGGGCGACACCGACCGCCGCGCCGACGGCTGCGGGCTGGGTCTCACGCTCTGCAAGCGCATCGTGGAGCAGCACGGCGGAACGATCGCCGCGGAGAGCCGTCCCGGAGAGGGCAGCCGCTTCAGCGTCGCGCTACCGGCAAAGGCCGCAAAATCCATGTAAAGAGACTCCTTAGCAGGGGAATGTTTAACGTTAAGTTCACATTCCCCTGCTATGTTAATATCCAGATTTTTATATGTTAGCGAGGCAACACCGTGAAAGCTATCAATCCCGGACACTTTCTTCTGACCTGCCGGCTGGACAACTGGGTGCATCTGCTGGAAGAGAACCACTTCCATATCGCCCGCGACCGGCTGCCGCAGGCGCTGTACATTTCCGCAACGGCGCTCGCGCTCGCGCCCGCGGCGGCGGCGGAATCGCTCATTTACCGCAAGCGCATCCGTGAAACGAAGATCGAAAAGGACCCGATCTTCATTCTCGGCCACTGGCGCAGCGGCACAACGTATCTGCAGAACGTCCTCTCGCGCGACGAGCAGTTCGGCTGCTTCGATCCCGTGAACACGATCGGCCTGCCCTACTCGCTGCTGCTCGGCCGGCTCATCCAGCCGCCGATCGAAAAGGGCATCCAGAACGGCCGCCCGCAGGATAACGTGCAGTACTCGCTCGATCTCCCGATGGAGGAGACGTTCGGCGTGCTGACGATCTCGCCGTATTCGATCATCCACATGATCGCGTTCCCGGAAAATTATAAAAAGTACATCGAGGGCGCGTTCGTGAGCGACCTTTCCGTGGAGGAACTGCGCAAATGGGAGCGCAGCTACGATTACGCCGTCCGCAAGCTCACCTACATCAAAAAGGGCAAACAGCTCATTCTCAAAAGTCCGGACAACACCGCGCGCATCCGCGAGCTGTGGGGCATGTATCCGGACGCGCGGTTCATCAACATCCACCGCGACCCCTACAAGACCGTCCGCTCCACGATCCACATGTTCCGCACCGAGATGGACTCGCTCCGGCTGACCGAAGAGCCGGATAACATCGACGAGCTCATCGAAAACACGGTCATCGATATTTTCGAGCGCATGTACCGCGAGCTTTTCGAGCTTGAGGGCTTTTTCCCGAAGAACCGGTACGTGGACATCGCGTACACCGATTTCTGCCGCGCCCCGGTCGATACGCTGCGCGATATTTACCGGCGTCTGGAGCTCTCCGGCTTTGAGGCGGCCGCGCCGCGCTTTCAGGCGTATGTCGATTCGCAGCGCGGATACCAGAAGAATAAATTTGACATTTCGCCCCGGCTCGTGCGCAAGATCAACGCGAAGCTGGGCTTCTACATGGAACACTACGGCTACGAAATGCGGGAGGTTGAGGAAGAATGAGAGATCATCTCGATAAACTGGAAAGCAAAAGCGTGCACATCCTGCGCGAGGCTTACGCCGCGTTCGGCAATCTCTGCATGCTCTGGAGCATCGGCAAGGACTCCACGGTCCTTCTCTGGCTCGCGCGCAAGGCGTTTTACGGCCACGTCCCCTTCCCGCTCGTCCACATCGACACACATTATAAAATTCCCGAAATGATCGAGTACCGCGACAAGCTCGCCATGGAGTACGGTCTTTACATGGTCTACGGTGAGAACCGCGAAGCGCTTGAAAACCACGAAACGTTCCCGGACGGGAAGTGCTCGCGCGTTGAGTGCTGCCGCCGGCTCAAAACCGAGGCGCTCACCCACACGCTCGACGGCACCTGGCCGCGCTACCGGCTCAATCTTCAGACCGGGAAATACGAGCGCGACACGAACACCGACGCCTACACCGGCGTCATCGTCGGCGCGCGCGCCGATGAAGAGGGCTCGCGCAGCAAGGAGCGCTATTTCTCCCCGCGCGACAAGCACAACGACTGGGATCTGGACGACCAGCCGCCCGAGTTCTGGAACCAGTTCAAAACCGACTTTGCCCCCGGCACGCATGTGCGCATCCATCCCCTGCTCGACTGGACGGAGCTGAATGTCTGGGAATACATTGAGCGCGAACACATCCCCACCGTGTCGCTCTACTATAACCAGGGCGACGGCACGCGCTACCGTTCGCTCGGCTGCGCGCCGTGCACAAAGCCGATCCGGTCCGAGAGCCGGAACGTTCACGAGATCATTGAGGAGCTGCGCACCGGCGCTCTTTCCAACATTGCCGAGCGCAGCGGCCGCGCCCAGGACGCCGAGGACGGCGGCGGGCTCGAAACGCTTCGCCGGGGAGGGTACATGTAATGGAAGAAACAAGAAACGTCTGGGAAAACGAGGAGCTTTTGAATATCGTCACCGTCGGCCACGTCGATCACGGCAAATCCACCGTGATCGGCCGTCTCCTCGCCGACGCCGGAGCGCTGCCGAAGGGCAAGCTCGAATCCATACGGGAAAACTGCCGCCGCAACTCGAAGCCGTTCGAGTACGCCTTCCTGCTCGACGCGCTGCACAACGAGCAGGATCAGGGCATCACGATCGACACGGCGCGCTGCTTCTTTAAGTCTGACAAGCGCCGGTACATCATCATCGACGCGCCCGGCCACATTGAATTTCTCAAGAACATGGTCACCGGCGCATCCCGCGCCGAGGCCGCGCTCATGGTGATCGACGCCGCGCGCGGCGTGGAGGAAAACACCCGCCGTCACGGGTACTTTCTCTCCATGCTCGGCATCCGACAGGTGGCGGTGCTCGTGAACAAAATGGATCTCGTCGGCTATTCCGAGGAGGTCTACCGCTCCATCGTCACGGAATTCACCGAATTTCTCGCCAAAATCAACATCTCGCCCGCGGCGTTCATCCCCGTGAGCGGCATGGAGGGCGACAACATCGCCATCCGCAGCGAGCGCACACCGTGGTACTTCGGCCCCACGGTGCTCGAGCAGATGGACGCTTTTGTCCCCGTGCCGAGCCCGGAAAACCGCCCGCTGCGCATGCCGGTGCAGGGCGTTTACAAATTCACCGAGGGCGGCGACGAGCGGCGCATCGTGGCCGGAACGCTCGAGGCCGGAAGTCTCCGCGCGGGCGATAAGATCGTATTCTATCCCTCCGGGAAGAAAACGACGGTCGCCTCGCTCGAGGTGTTCTCCGCGCCCACGCCGGAGAAGTTCATCGCCGGGGACGCCGCCGGCTTTACGATGACCGAGCAGATCTTCGTCCGCCGCGGCGAGATCGCGTGCTTGGAGAGCGAAGAAGCGCCTTTCGTCGGCGTGCGGCTGCGCGCGAACGTGTTCTGGCTCGGCAAGGAGCCGCTGCGCCCCGGCAAGCGCTATTTCTTCAAGTGCGGCACCGCCAAGGTGGAGGCAAAGCTCGAGAGCATCCTCCGCGTCGTGGACGCCTCGGAGCTGGACAGTCTGGAGCGCAGCGAGGTGCAGAAAAACGAAGTCGCCGAGGTGATCCTCCGGCTCGACCGCCCGACGGCGTTCGACACCGCCGACTCCGGCTGCGACGGCACGCGCCGGTTCGTTATCGTGGACGATTACGAGATCGCGGGCGGCGGCATCGTCACTGAGGCGCTGCTCTCCGAGGATTACGATAAGCGCAACATCCGCTGGTCGGCCGAGGCCATGACCGGCGCCGAGCGCGAGCAGCTCACCGGGCGGCGCGGGCTCGTCGTATGGATGACCGGGCTTTCCGGCTCCGGCAAAACGACGATCGCGCAGGAGGTCGAGCGGCGGCTCTGCGAAAAGGGCGTCGCCGCCTACATGCTCGACGGCGACAAGCTGCGCCGCGGTCTCTGCGGCGATCTCGGCTTCTCGGACGACGACCGGATCGAAAACATCCGCCGCGCCGCCGAGGTCGCGGGACTCTTCCGCGACGCGGGGCTCGTGACGCTCTGCACGTTCATCTCCCCGTTCGCCGCCGGACGCGCCGAGGCGCGCCGCATCGCCGACGGGCGCTTTCTCGAAGTCTGGGTGCGGGCCGGTCTGGAGACCTGCAAGGCGCGCGACCCGAAAAAGCTCTATCAGAAAGCTCTCGAGGGAAAGATCCGCTCGTTCACGGGCATAGACTCTCCGTATGAGGAGCCGACCGACGCCGAGCTTGTGCTGGATACCGAGGTTCTCAGCGAGGAGGAATGCGTCAGCCGGCTCACCGATGCCATTTTTGACTATCTGGAAGGCGGAGACACACTGTGAACTGGGGTAAATTTCTTCTTTTCATCGTCATCGGCTTCGCCGCGCAGATCATTGACGGCACGCTCGGCATGGCCTACGGCGTGAGCTGCCGGACGTTTCTCAAAACCGTGGCGGGGCTTCCCTCCGCGCTCGCGAGCGCGGTCGTCCATGTGGCGGAAGTGCCCACGACGCTCGCGTCCGGTCTCTCCCATATCAAGCTCAAGAACGTGGATAAGTCGCTCTTTTTCCATCTCGCCATCCCCGGCGTGATCGGCGGCGTGGCGGGCGCGTGGTTCCTCTCGAGCGCCGGCGACGCGCTCGAGCCGTTCATCGACGCCTATCTCATTATCATGGGCGTTGTTATTCTGCGCAAGGCGTTCCTGAAAAGCCAGAAGGAGCGCCGCATCGGAAAGGGCATTTACCCGCTCGGTCTCGCCGGAGGCTTTCTTGACGCCACCGGCGGCGGAGGCTGGGGCCCGGTCGTGACGTCTACGATGCTCGCCGTCGGCCATGACGTGAAAAAGACGATCGGCACGGTGAATACCGCCGAATTTCTCGTAACGCTCGCGGAGACGACCACGTTCGTCGTTCTCATCCGCGATTTTACGTCCTACTGGCAGACGATCCTTGGCCTAATCATCGGCGGGGGGTGCGCAGCTCCCCTCGCGGCGTGGATCTGCAAGAAGATCCCCGTCCGTCCGCTGCTCGCCGTCGTCGGCATCCTCATCATCGTGCTCAATCTTTACAGTCTCCTTCACTATCTGGCTGTATTTTAAAAAGGCGGTATCACCATGATACAGATGTCCGCGCAGCAGCGCTTCGCCTCCGTCCGCGCCCGGCTCATGGAGCTGGAGCTTTGGGACGCTGATTCGCTCGTGATGACAGCGCCCGGCGCCGTATGCAGCGCCGCCGGAGAGCCGGTCGAAGCGGCGCTGTTCTCCGCCGTTTCCGCGCCCATGGCGGTTTTGACCGCCGGGCGATACGCCCGCGAATTTGCCAAAGCTCCTCACGCGCTTTGCGCCGAGACCGACGACGCCGCGCAGATGTTCGGCGTGCGCGTGCCGGTAAGAAGCGCGCCGCGGCGCGGCGATACCGCGTGCATCGTTCCGAACCGCGGCTTTGTCGTGACAGCGCGGTTTGAAAACGAGCTCATCGCCGCGTGTATCCTGCTCGAAAAGCTGTGCATGACGGCGCGGCTCTCCCCTCGCATCGGGACGCCGAAGCCGCTCGCCGCGCCGCTCTGCCTTATAGAGCACGCGGTCTATACGAAAAAATATTCCCGTCCGTCGCTCGCCGCGGCGCGGGGGGAAGAAGCCGTGCCGGAAACGCAGGACGTTTCCGATCTCGCGCTGCGCGAGTCGGTCATTGCCTACGGGAAAAAGCTCGTGGAAAACCGCCTCATTCAGGCGACGTGGGGAAACGTCTCGGCGCGTATCGATGCCGATCGCTTTCTCATCACGCCGTCCGGCGTGGACTATGACCGCATCCGTCCGGAGGATATTGTGGAGATCCGCATTGCCGACGGCAGCTTTGCCGCTGGGCAGCGCCCTTCCAGCGAGCGGGAGATGCACCGGCGCATCTATGCCGCGCGCGGCGACGTGCGCGCCGTGATCCACACGCACTCCGCGGCGCTGCAGACGTTCGCCGCGTGCCGGGAGAGCCTGCGCACGCCGGAGATCGATGCCCCCTGCGCCGCCTACGGCGTGAGCGGCTCGAAGAAGCTCGCGGAGAGCGCGTCCGAGGTGCTGCGCTCTCACGATCTCTGCATCATGGCAAATCACGGCTTTACTGCGGTGGCAGCGGATCTTGAAACGGCGCTCTCTCGCGCCGTCGCCGCCGAAGAGGCCGCAAAGCGGATACTGGAATCGGAATAAAAATCGGCAGCGCTGCATTCTGCGGCGCTGCCGAAAATATAGGAGGGCGGAACATGGGAGAACATTTTGCGCGGGGCCGGTCGGCGGAGATATTCCGCACGGAGGACGGGAAGATCTTAAAGCTCTTTTTCCCCGACTATCCGAGGGAGTATGCCGAAAAGGAATACAAAAACACGAAGATCGCCGCATCTCTCGGCTGCACGGGGATGCAGGTCTACGATATGGTCGAGCGCGGCGGGCGCTTCGGCTTTGTGATGGACTGCATCGACGGCGTTTCGCAAAACGACATGCCGGGGAAAAAGCCGGCGTATCTTTTTGAGGCCGGCAGAGACCTTGCCCGCTGTCACGTCCGCGTGCAGAAGGCGCACACGCGCGAGCTTGACGACGTGCGCGAGGTATGTCTCGGTATTCTCGGCGAGGACTGCATGGCGTTTCTGACACCGGAGGAAAAATCGCGCGCCGCCGGATATCTCCGCTCTCTCCCGGATGACGACACGGTGCTCCATCTCGACTTTCACACCGGCAATGTTCTCGTGGACAAGTCCGGCGAGTGCAAGATCATCGACTGGATGACCGCCGCGCGCGGCAGTCGCGCCGTGGAGGAAGCGCTCATGGAGTTCTTTTTCTCGGAGGCCGAACTGTTCCCGGAGGCGAGCAAAGCAAAAATTGCCCTCTTTTCCGCCATCCGCGGCTCCATCGGGAAGGGCTTTTTCAAGGAGTACCAGAAGCTCTCGCCGCTTTCCGCGGAGGAGATCGACCGCTACCGTCTCGCGGCGCTCATCCTGCGCCGTCACTGGAACATCGCGTTTGAAGAGGCGTATCTCACAAAAACCATCCGCGCGCTGATCGAAAAATACGGCGCGGAAGAAAAGGAGACGATCGAATGAAAGTCGTATGCATCTGTGACGCCGGTGTGCCGGAAATGCTCATGCAGTACATGAAAAAGCTCCCCGGGTGCGACGTGACGCTCTATACCGAAAAAACGCTCACGGACATCAAGTCCCTCACGACGTGCGAGCGTACCGCCGAGCTTCACGGCGCGGAGGCGTGCCCTGTGAGCGCGGAAATGCTGGAAGCCGTGCGCGAGGCGGAGATCCTTGTAACGCACGTTGCGCCCGTGAACCGTGCTGTGCTCGACGCCGCGCCGAACGTAAAGATCGTCGGCGTGCTGCGCACCGGCACGGAAAATGTCAATCTTGACCTCTGCCGCGAGCGCGGCATCGCCGTATACAACGCCGAGGGGCGCAACTCCACCGCCGTCGCCGATCTTGTCGTGGCGCTCATGCTCTGCGAAATGCGCAACATTGCCCGCGCCCACGGCGCGCTCGTGCAGGGCAAATGGGTCAAAATGTTCCCGAATATCATGATGAACCGCGATATGTGCCGCTGCACCGTCGGCATCATCGGCGTCGGCAAGATCGGCACGATGGTCGCCGCGCGGCTCAAGGGCTTCGGCTGCCGCATTCTCGGCTGCGATATTTTCCTCTCCCCCGAGGAGATCGAAAAGCGCGGCTGCGAGCCGGTATCAAAGGAAGAGCTGCTGCGGCAGTCTGACTTCGTCACCATCCACATGCGCCACGAGGCCGGGCAGAGCGCCCTCATCGGCGCGGACGAGCTTGCCATGATGAAGAAGAACGCCATTCTCGTCAACTGCGCCCGCGCGGGGCTCGTGGACACGGCGGCGCTCATCGAGGCGCTGCGCGCCCACCGCATCGGCGGCGCGGCGATCGACGTGTTCGACGAAGAGCCGCTCTCGCCGGACTCTCCCCTGCTCACGCTCGACAACGTCACGCTCACGCCGCACATTGCCGGCACGACCGTAGACGCCTTTGCCAATTCCGTGGAGATCATGCTCCGCCAGCTCTCACTCATTCTCGCCGGCAAGGACGCGCCCAACCGCGTCGTCTGACCGCCGCCCATACGCAAAACCGCCGAAGGAAAAATTCTTCGGCGGTTTTGCATATGCGGTTTTCAGCTGTTTATGATCCGCTCCGTGGCGGCGCGGGCATGGGCGATGATGTCCTCCGGCGATTCGCCGACGTGGTAAACGCCGTTCTCATAGAGGATCTTGCCGTTTACCATCGTGAGGAGCACGTTTGAGTTCGAGCCGCTGTAAACAAGGTTTTTCACGGTGTTGTGCTCGGGCTGCATGTTTGCCTGGTGCAGGTCGATCACGACGAGATCGGCGAGCTTGCCGGGGGCGATGCAGTCGGCGTCGATGCGCATGGCGCGCGCGCCCGTGGAGCACGCGGCGCGGAGAATTTCGCGCGCGTCGCACGAGGCGGCGTCCTCCTCCCGGAGCTTCTGCAGCACCGCGGCGAGATACATTTCGCGGAACATGTTGAGCGCGTTGTTGCTCGCCGGGCCGTCCGTGCCGATGGCAAGAGGGATCTTCCGGCGGAGAAATTCGCTCACCGGCGCGATCCCGCTCGCGAGCTTCGCGTTCGAGGCCGGGCACGTCACGGCGTACAGCCCGCGGCGGGCAAAAATGTCCATGTCGGTCTCATCGAGCCACACGCAGTGAAACCCGCCGCCGCCGTGCTCAAAGAGGCCGTTCTCCTCGAAAAGCTGCGTCGGCGTGAGGCCGTGGCGCTCGATGCACTCTTCTACCTCGCGCTTCGTCTCCGAATTGTGGGTGAAAAACGGCATTTTGTACTCGTCCAGCAGCATTTTCATAAACATGAGCAGATCGAGATTGGCCGTATACTCGGCGTGGATGCCGGGGATGTAGGAGATGAGCGGGCGGAGATTGTTGAACTTGATCGTGTCCATCTCGCCGACCGTCCAGTCGTCCCCCGCGGCGAGCGCGCCGCAGAGCACCATGCGGAAGCCGCAGTCAATAGACGCCTGCGCGAAAGCGTCGCGCTTATAGTACATGTCGAACGCGCTCGTGATGCCGCCCTTGAGATATTCGAGAATCGCGAGCTTCGTGAGAGCGTAAATATCGTCCGGCGTGAGCTTGGCCTCCAGCGGGAACACCTTGTCGAAAAGCCAGCTCTGCAGCGGCAGATCGTCGGCGTAGGAGCGCAGGAACGTCATCGCGCTGTGCGCGTGGGCGTTCTTGAAGCCGGGCATCAGGAGGTTTCCCTTGAGGTCGATCTCGCGCTCAAACGGCGGGTGCGCGCCGATGGCGGGGCCGACATAGAGGATCATCGTTTCCTCGACCCAGACCTCCCAGTCGGAGATCTCAAATCCGCCGCTGAGCGAAAGGAGCTTGCCGTTATAAAAGCGGATCATGCCTTCTCCTCCGCATGCATGGCGGCGATGGAATCCCACATGAGCTTTTTGAACTTCGGCGCGGCGGCGTTGGCCGCTTCAATGACCTCGTCGCCGTCAAGCGGGCGGTCGGAGAGACCGGCGGCGAGATTTGCCACGCACGAAACGCCGCACACGCGCATGCCGGCGTGGTTAGCCGCGATGACCTCCACGACCGTGGACATGCCCACGGCGTCCGCGCCCATCGCGCGGGAGGCGCGGATATCGGCGGGCGACTCGTAGCTCGGGCCGGTGAACTGGATGTACACGCCCTCCTTGAGATCGATGCCGTCCTTCTTCGCCGTTTCGCGCAGAATGGCGCGCAGGCCCTTATCGTAGGCGTTCGACATATCCGGGAAGCGGACGCCGAGCTCGTCGATGTTCGCGCCGATGAGCGGGTTGGGGATGAGCGCGCTGATGTGATCGGTGATGCTCATAAGCGTTCCGGCGGTGAGATCGCCGCGGATGCCGCCCGAGGCGTTCGTGACGAAGAGGATCTTCGCGCCCATGGCCTTCATAAGACGCACGGGCAGCACAACGTCGTGCGGCGTGTAGCCTTCGTAGAGGTGCACGCGCCCCTGCATGACGACGACGGGCGTTTCCTCCACATAGCCGAACACGAACCGTCCGGCGTGGCCGGGCGCGGTGGACACCGGGAAGCCGGGGATTTCGCTGTACGGCACAACGGCGGTCTGCTTCACCATGTCGGCAAAGCCGCCGAGACCGGAGCCGAGTACGACGGCGACCTCCGGAACAAAGTCGGTGTGGCGCCGCACCGCGGCGAGACAGTTCTGGATGCGTTCCATTTCGGGATGCATAAAAGAGCCTCCTTATGTTGTTATTCTCTGTTGTTTATTCTTCGGTGAGATCGGCGAACTGCGCGCCGATATAGCCTGCCAGAGCTTCGGGATCGATCCCGATCTGCGCGCCGAGCCGTCCGGCGCTGCAAAAAAAGGCGTCCGTCAAAAGCGCCGTTTCGTCGATCCATGTGGGAAACGGTTTTTTCATCCCCACCGGGGAGCAGCCGCCGTGGACATAGCCGGTGAGCGGCAGCAGCTTTTTCTGCGGCAGCATGGCGATGCTCTTCACGCCCGCCGCCTTCGCCGCCTTTTTGAGCGAGAGCGTTTCCGGCGCGGGGATGACGAACACGAAGTGTTCGCCGGTATTCGCCTCCGCCACAAGCGTTTTGAAAACGCACTCCGCGCTCTGCCCGAGCGCGGCGGCCACCTCCGTGCCGGAGGCGAGCGAGGCGTCGTAATAACGCGGCGTATACGCAATGCCCGCCTGATCGAGCAGACGCATCACGTTCGTTTTTTCGTTTGCCTTATCCGATTTTGCCATGAAAGTATTCCTCGATTTGTTCACGGGAAGCAAGAAAGCTCCCCTGGATCATGCCCGACGCGCCGCCGCCCCGTCCGGAGAGCGCGGCGTTGATGCTTCGCGCCGCGGCGCGAAGGTCGACCGTTTCCGACGCCATCACATACCGGCATCCCCCGTCCTCCGTGCAGAGCGCGGCGCAGACGCCCGTGCAGCGCGTCTTTCCTCCCTCGGCAAGGGCGCGCAGCGCGGCGGGCGAAAGGCTCTCTTCAAAAAAGAGCAGATTTCCCTCGCACGGTTCCATTGCGGCAAGCCGCGCCTCGACATACCGCCGCTCCGCGGCGGCACGGGCGTACTTCTCCGCTTCCAGCTCGCCGAGCACGCGCTCGGCGGCGGCGCAAAGGGCGTTCTGCGGCGCGGAAAAGAGACGGGAGAGCGCTTCGGTCTCGGCGGCGCAGAGCGCGGCGTCCTCATAGGCGGCACGTCCGGCGAGCATCGTAAAGCGCACGCCGCCGCGGTGACGCATCCGGTCCTTCAAGCGGATGAGGCCGATCTCGCCGGTGAAGCTCACATGCGGCGCGCAGCACGCACAAAGATCCACGCCCGGCACCTCCACGATGCGCACCGGCATCGCGAGCGCCTTTTTCTGCCGGAACGGCATCGCCGCAAGCTCTTCCTCCGTTGGCCAGAGGATGTTTATCGGAAGGTTTTTCCACACGTCCTCGTTTGCAAGACGCTCGAGCCGCAAAAGCTGCTCCGCGTCAATCTCGCGGTCAAAGTCGATCGTCGCGCCGTGCTCGTCCATGTGGAAGCCGATGTTCTCGCAGCCCCAGAGCGTGTGCGCATGGCCGGACACCAGATGCTCGGCCGAGTGGATCTGCATGCGCGCAAAGCGCGTTTCCCCGTCAAGCTCGCCCGTCACTTCCGTGCCGGGGACGAGCGGAGCGCCGCAGAAATGGACGATCTCGCCCTTTTCCTCGCGCGTATCCGTCACGCGCACGCCGCCGAGCGCGCCGGTATCGCCGCCTTGTCCGCCGCCTTCAGGGAAGAAGGCGGTGCGGTCGAGCGTTACGGCAAATAGGCCGCCGCGCTCTTCGCACGAGAGGACGCGCGCGGTGAATTTTCGCATATGCGCGTCGGCGTAAAACAGCTTTTCGGTCATGGGATCAGAACTTGAAGAGATTCAGCCCGGTCACATCGTCCTTGAAGCGGTCCACCGCGCCGTCGATCACGCGGATGACCATCTCGCACGTCGCGCTCACGCGCGCGGCGTTGAGATGCCCGCCGACGACCGCGCCGGACTCGTTCGCGGCGCTCATGTGCAGATGGCTGTAGTATTCGCCGTTCATCGTGTTCACCGTGCCGGTCAGCGACACGATCTCGTGTGCGCCGGTAAACGTGAGCGCATGGTACTGATGCTCGTCCACGTTGTACACGCCGACGGTGAACTCGTCCGTCGCGCCGAGCGCCTCAACGCTCGCCAGACGGATATTTTCCTTTTCGCACAGCGCGCGAAGCTGCGCCGTGATCTCCTCGCTGCGGTCGAAGCGCGCGACGATCGTATTTCCAAAACGCCGGTAGTCCATAGTTTGTATCTCCTTTGCATGGGATGTATCTGTATTATAGCCGCTCGGCGAGCGTAAATCAAGGTTGTCAAGGCCCGGTCCATCGCGTATAATATCCGGAGAAACGAAAGGAACGGCCTATGGAAAACTTTTCCCGTCCGCTGGTGGACTGGTACGAAAAAGAGGCGCGCCCTCTCCCCTGGCGGGAGGAGCCGACGCCGTACCGCGTGTGGGTCTCGGAGATCATGCTGCAGCAGACGCGCATCGAGGCCGCGCGCGAATACTTCAACCGCTTCACGCGCGCGTTCCCGACCGTGGAAGCGCTCGCCGCGGCGGAGCTTGACGATGTGCTCAAGCTCTGGGAAGGGCTGGGGTACTATTCCCGCGCGCGGAATCTCCACAAATGTGCCAAAACCGTGTGCGAGACGTACGGCGGCGTGTTTCCCCCGGACGCCGCGGCGCTGCGCGCGCTGCCCGGCATCGGGGACTATACCGCCGGGGCGATCGCCTCGATCGCCTACGGACTGCCGGAACCGGCGGTGGACGGAAACGTGCTGCGCGTGCTCGCGCGCATGGAGTGTTTCGGCGAGAGCATCGGCAGCGACAAGGTGAAAAAGCGCTTCCGCGAAGCGCTCCGGGATATCTATCCAACGGGCGAATGCGGCGCTTTTACGAGCGCGCTCATGGAGCTGGGCGAGACGGTGTGCACCGTCGGCACGCCAAGCTGCGCGCGCTGCCCGGTCGCGGCGTACTGCGCGGCGCACCGCTGCGGTGAGGAAGCGCTCTACCCCGTGCAGCCGGAGAAAAAACCGCGCCGGATCGAAAACCGGCGGGTGCTGCTTTTGCTCTGCGGCGATACGTGCGCCGTACAGCGGCGTGCGGATACGGGGCTTCTCGCCTCGATGTGGGAGCTGCCGAACGACCTTTTGCCGGACGCGCCGGAAACCGGCGAGCCCTGCGGCGAGGCGGTGCACATTTTCAGCCATGTAGAATGGCATATGCGCGGGTACATCGTCCGCTGCAGGGAGAAGCTTCCGGGCTATGTCTGGGTGACGCGAGCCGAGCGCGAAGCGCTCGCCATGCCCACGGCATTCCGGTATTACCGAAAAAAACTGGAGGAGATGGGATATTGAATATCTGTGTATTCGGCGCGGCGCGCGATGAGATCGGCGAGAACTTTATGGCTCTCGGCACGGCGCTTGGCCGCGAGCTCGCGGCGCGCGGGCATACGCTCGTGTTCGGCGCAGGCGGCCACGGCATGATGGGCGCCGCGGCGCGCGGGGCCTACGAAATGGGCGGGAAGATCATCGGCGTCGTGCCGTATTTTTTCAACACTCCCGGCATCCTCTTTGAGCACTGCACGGAGCTTATCCGCATGGAAACGATGGCGGAGCGCAAAACAATCATGGAAGAGCGCTCGGACGCTTTCATCGCCCTGCCCGGCGGCATCGGCACGATGGAGGAGATCTTCGAGGTCATCACGCTCTCATCCCTTGGGCGGATGCAGAAAAAGAGCGCGTTTCTCGATGCGGAAAGCTATTGGGAACCCGCGGTCGAGCTGCTGCGCGGCGCGGTGGAAAAGGGCTTCGCGGGCAGAGAGCTTGAAGACCACTACGCCCGCTTCACCGACGTGAAAGCGTGCCTCGATTATCTGGAAAAATAATACAGCGGGCGGAGCAGAGCCCCGCCCTCGCAGAAATTTTCAAAGAACGCCCGTAGGGTTGGGGCTCTGCCCCAACCGCATACAGTTCTCCCTCTTTTCGGCGCTGCCGCCGATGGAGGGAGTCTTTTTTATGCCAGCCTCTGCTGCATATACGCAAGCAGTGTCTGCGCCACGACGGAATTTGTCGTGCGCGCGAACGCCAGCCCGATCGTCCGGCAGCTCGGCGGCGAGAGCGGCCGCGTGACGAGATCGTGCGAAAAGGCGTCCATCACGAGCTGCTGCGATATCGTCACGCCGAGTGAGGCGCGAAAAAAGACCGTCGGCGTGCTCTCGGTGATCCATCTCGCGGCGTCGGCAGTCATCGCGCTTGGCTACAGCGTGTTTTACTGCGAAATTTCGCTGCCGAGCGGTTCGGTCGGGCAGCTGCTCGATCTCATGGACTATGTGAGCAACAGCGTTATGATGCCGTTCATCGCGCTCCTCTCCGCGCTGCTGATCGGCTGGGTCAAGTCCCCGGACTACGTGATCGAAGAGGTCGAAAGCAGCGGCGCGGCGTTCCGCCGCAAGCGGCTGTACGCGGTCATGGTGCGCTTCGTCGTGCCGGTAATGATGCTCATCCTCTTCCTACAGTCCACCGGCATCATGGCATAAGAAGCTCTGATATATACAAATATCCCCCATTTGTCTGAACTGCACCCCATTAGTTAGACAAGTATGGTAAAATACTTGTACTAAGGAATGGGGTGCATTTCTATGCCAAAGGGCGTACCGAGCAAACGATACACACCGGAGTTTAAGAAGCAGGTCGTAGAAACGATGCAAAAGGGAAAACTGAGCTACCGAGAGACAGCCAGGCAATTTGAAATCAGCGACCACAAGCTGATTACGGACTGGGAACGAATCTATCTGGAAGAAGGGCCTGAAGGATTTGCTATAGAGCGCAGAGGCCGCAGCAGCAAGGGGCGTCCGCCGAAGCAGCAGCCGAAAGAGGTAGAAGAAGACCTGCTGGCAGAGGTCCAGCGGCTGCGTGCGGAGAACGAATACCTAAAAAACTTGCAAGCCTTGGTTTTGGAAGACGAGCGACGCCAGCGCAGAAAACACTGGTAGTTCAAAAACTGAGGCAAAGACATTTTCTGGAAATTCTTCTCTCAATCGCTCAGCTGCCCCGTGCAACCTTCTACTATCATCTGAAACGAATGAATTGCGCAGATAAATACGAATCTGCCAAAGAAGAAATCACGGCAATTTACCACGAAAACAAGGGACGGTACGGCTACCGCCGTATCACGATGGAACTTCGCAGCCGTAATTTGCCCTTAAATCATAAGACTGTCCAGCGGCTTATGAAGGAATTGGGGCTGGTCTGCCGTGTCAGGATGAAGAAGTATCGTTCTTACAAGGGAGAAACAGGTAAAATCGCACCGAATCTGCTGAATCGGGATTTTCACGCGGACAAGCCGAACCAGAAGTGGGTCACGGATGTGACGGAGTTCAGCTTATTCGGTGAAAAGCTCTATTTGTCTCCCATTCTGGATCTGCACAGCAGCGATCTGGTCAGCTATACTATCTTGGATCGTCCCTCGCTGAGTATGGTGACAAACATGCTGAACAAGGCTTTTGAGAAGATCCCGGATGACACGAACCTCATTCTCCACTCAGACCAGGGCTGGCAGTATCAGCACAAGCAGTACCAGCGGATGCTCCGGGAGAAGGGTATCCGGCAGAGTATGAGTCGGAAGGGAAACTGTCTGGACAATGCTGTGATAGAAAACTTTTTTGGCCTGCTCAAGAGTGAACTGCTGTGCCTGCAAGAATTCCGATCCATGGAGTACTTCAAACACGAGCTCATAGAATATCTGGATTACTACAACAACCGCAGGATCAAGGAAAAGCTAAAGGGCCTGCCGCCTGCTCTTCACAGACAACAAGCCCTTTCGGTCGCTTGAACAATTTGCGCTTAATTTATTTGTCTAACTTTTTGGGGTCACTTCAGTCCGGCAAATGGGGGATACTTATCTTTATCTGTGAACTGCCGTGCGGCGGGATTTGGCGAAAAGCGTCGTCAGCACTGCGAGCCAGAGCAATGCCAGAGCCGCTGCTGCGGCGGTGATATAGGAAACGGTTCTCACAGTTTTCCCCTCCTGCGCGCTGAACACCGCGCCCGCCTCCACGCTCTCGCCGTTCGAGAGCGTCACGGTGAGCATGCCGTTTTCCCCCACCTGCACGGAGGAAATACCGACGCCGGGCGCGCCGTCCTCTCCCGTGATCTTGCCAAGATTCGTTTCCGTTCCGTCCGTGAGCGTAACGATCAGCTCCCCGGAGTCGTTCAGCGATACCTCCCGGATGCCGACGCCGTCTTTCCCGTCTTTGCCATCTTTGCCGTCCGTGCCGTTTCGTCCGGCAGCGCCGGTCGCGCCTGTGGCTCCGGCCGCACCCGCAGCGCCCGTGGCTCCGGTCGTTCCGGCGGCCCGCACACCGGTGTCCGTATTGCCCAGCCACCAGTTGCCGTTGCCGCCGATGGAGGGCGTCAGGCCGGGCGCGCCCTGCGCGCCGTCCGTGCCGTCTTTTCCGTCAACGCCGTCCTTTCCGTTTGCTCCGTCCTTCCCATCGACACCGTCTTTACCGTCAGCGCCGTCTCTGCCGTCCGCAGCGGCGGCTTTTACGCCGGTATCCGTATCGCCGATCCACCAGTTCCCGTTTTCACCGATGGTCGGCGTCAGGCCGTCCGTGCCATCCTTGCCGTCCGCACCTCCGGCTTTTACGCCGGTGTCCGTATCGCCGATCCACCAGTTCCCGTTCTCGCCGATAACGGGCGTCAGACCGTCCGCGCCATTCTTACCGTCGACGCCGTCCTTACCGTCCGTGCCGTCCCGTCCGTCTGTACCGGCCGCTTTCACGCCGGTGTCCATGCTGCCGATCCACCAGTTGCCGTTCGGACCGACGGAAGGCGTCCGGCCGTCCCGCCCGTCCTTTCCGTCCTCTCCGGTGGCTTTCACACCGAGAGATTTCCATGTGATCCCGCTGTCGTAGGATACCTCCCACTCGTTCGTATCGGGATTGACGCGCAGCTTCGAGCGGAACGGATCGTCCATCTGAACAAGGCTCAGATATGTTCCGTTGGGATCCGGGCAGGTCTCAAAGATGGACGGCATATAATCCTTGCCGGAATCCGTTTTCCATCGGTAAAATTCTGCACTGATGTACAATCCGTAGTACGGGCCGTAGCTGCCGTCGCCACCGCCGCCGAATGCTGCGGCAGTAAAATTGCCGCCTTTATAATAAAGTCCCTTGCCCGACGCACCAAAAGACTGCGGCTGAATCCTATCGGCAATAACCGTTCCGCTTTCCATCGTCAGTCTGGTAATAGCCGTTATCCCTCCCTCCAGAGCGAGAGACCCGTCGCCCCGGATGGTAATGTCGCCGCCGGTGATTGGAGTATCGTTGGCATTCACGCTGAAGCGGTTTTCTCCCGTCAGATCTATAACAAGCGTGATAAAGACCGAGAGTAAAGCGGAGCCCATCGGCTGATTCCCCGTTCCCTTAAGATCGGCGTTTCGCAAAAACAGCGTCGTGCCGTCAAAACGGAAATTGTAATCATCCGCCGTTGCTTCGGAAAAGCCGCGGTTATCCGACGGATCGTTTTTATAATAGGTACCAACTTCGAGGAACACGCCGTTGATCTTCGGATCGTTCCAGTTCGCCCGAACACTCGGAACGTTCGCCGCTCCCAGCGGCTGAGCGGTCATCTCTTCGACCGACGCTCCAACCGTCTCTTCCACAGGCTCCATGACCGGCGCGGGCGTTGTTTCCGCCGGTGCGGGCGTTGCTTCCACGGGTACGGGTGTTTCCGCTTCCGTATCGTCGGCCAGCGCCGGAATACAGAGGCTCGTCAGCGCAAGGCAGACGCAGATCATGGCGGCAAGAATACGATGCTTCATGGTTTTGTTCCTCCCTGTTTCTGTCTCTCGGGCGGGTCTCCCTATATCGGGCGGTTCTCCCTGTATTTACTTTGTATTATGCAGGAACAGCGCACGCTTTGCAAGACATTTTGGTCTGCGTGCCAGAACAGGTAAAAAATCGGCTGTTTTTCTTCGAAACAGCCGATTTTCGCGCTTATTCGATTTCCGCCGGAGGCAGCAGGCGCGTCATGCTCCGGAGACTCACGGCGAGCGTATACGCATTGTGCAGCAGCGCCGAGGTCGCCGGGGGCAGGATGCCCGCCACGCCGAGACAGATCAGCATAAAGTTGAAGCCGATGATGTTTCGGTAATTCGTGTGGATCCGGTCCATGAGCGCGCAGCTGAGCCGCCGCAGTGTCAAAAGCGAATAGAGGTCGTTCGCGCCGATGGTGATGTCCGCCACCTCGCGGGCGATGGCCGCGCCGTCGCGGATGGCGATGCCGGCGTCCGCCTCGGAGAGCGCCGGGGAGTCGTTCACGCCGTCGCCGAGCATGATTACGCGCCGTCCGGCCTCGTGCTCGCGGCGGATGAAGTTGGCCTTATCCTCTGGAAGGACCTCGGAGTAGTACTCGTCCACGCCGACCGCCGCCGCTACGGACTTCGCCGTGCGGTCGCTGTCGCCGGTCATCATAACAAGCTTCGTAAAGCCGAGAGAGCGCAGCCCCCGGACGACGTCGGCAGCCTCCGCGCGCAGCGGGTCCTCAATGCAGATGACCGCCGCGAGCACACCGCCCGCGGCGAGATAGAGATGCGAATACTCTGCCGGGAGCGATTCAAACTTTTCCTCTTCCCCCGCGGGGATGACGCACTTCTCGTCCTCAAACACGAAGTGGTGGCTGCCGATGATGACCTTTTCGCCGTCCACGCTGCTTGCGATGCCGTGCGCGACGATATAGCTCACGCTCGAATGGCGTTCCTCATGGGAGATATGGCGGTTTTCCGCCTCGGCCACGACGGCCTTGGCCATGGAGTGCGGGTAATGCTCCTCGAGACACGCCGCAAGAGCCAGCATGTCGTTTTCTTCCTTGCCGCCGAACGGCACGACTGCCGCCACGCGCGGAGCGGCATGGGTCAGCGTGCCGGTCTTATCAAAGACGATGGTGTCCGCCTGCGCCACCGCCTCCATGAAGCGGCCGCCTTTGACGGAGATGTGATGGATGCCGGCTTCCTTCATGCCGGAGAGCACCGCGATCGGCATGGAGAGCTTGAGCGCGCACGAGAAATCGACCATCAGCACCGCGAGCGCGCGGTTGACGTTGCGCGTCAGCAGCCAGATAAGCCCCGTCGCGCCGAGACTGTACGGCACGAGCCTGTCCGCCAGATGCGAGGCCTGCGCCTCGGTGTCGGACTTGAGCTTTTCGGATTCCTCGATCATATGGACGATGCGGTCGTAGCGGCCCGAGCCCATGCTCTTATCGACGCGGATCGTGCATTCGCCCTCTTCCACGACCGTCCCGGCATAGACGTAGCTGCCCGCCGTGCGGCGCACGGCCAGCCCCTCGCCGGTGATGGACGCCTGATTCACCATCGCTTCCCCCGCGACGACATGGCCGTCGAGCGGGATCATGCCGCCGGTGCGGACGATGATCCGGTCGCCGGGGCGCACGTCGCCGACCGGCACGGCCACGCTGCCGTCCGTCGTTTCGAGCCAGACCTTGTCCACCTGCAGCGCCATCGTCCCGGCAAGGTCGGCGACGGACTTTTTGTGCGTCCATTCGTCGAGCAGCTCGCCGATGCCGAGCAGGAAGATGACCGAACCCGCCGTTTCAAAGTCTCCGCGCAGGATCGATACGGCAATGGCTGTCGCGTCAAGCACCGGCACTTCGATCTTCCCGTGCAGCAGACAGCGGATGCCGTCGCGCAGGAAACGGAGCGAGCGGATCACGGTACGGATCGCGCGCAATGGCGCGGGCAGGATGAGCTTCAATGTATACCGGCGGACGATGCGGAAAATGAGCTTTCCCTCGTACTCGCGGTTGAGCACGCGGACGCTGTGCTCCGGCGCGAGCGCCGCCGACTTCTCATAGGAAAACGCGGCGAGCGCCGCGACGATGGGCGCGCGCTGACCGGTATAAAGAATCGTAGCGTTGCCGGTGCGGTCGTGGACCGTCACATCGGCAACGCCGGGAGTATTTCGCAGATACGCCTCCAGAATGTCCGCTTGGAGCAGCGACATGCGCGGCTGCTCCAGATGGACACGGATGCGTCCCGCCGTATCGTGCAGGATCGTGCATTTCATGGCGAATTACTCCGCGGCGTCCTCAATCGTCTCGGGCGCGTCCTCCGCGGCATACTTCTCGTTGAGCGCCTTCGCGTCGGCGAGAATGTCGTCCGCGCCCTCGCGGATATTCGTCGCGGTTGTCATGACGGCTTCCTTGGCGCGCAGCGCCGCCGCGGTCGTGAAAGCGTAGACCTTCTTCGCGTCGCGGCTGGTGAGGATCTTGATGCCTGCCGTGCCGAACAGCACGCCGCCCGCGAAAAGACCAACTTTACCCCAATTCATGAAAGTATCCTCCTTATCTTTTTGGGATTTCGCCCGCATTTTATCTTTATGTTCCGGCATTGTCAATAGATTTTCTGTTAATATTTGCATTTTTCAGCAAAATATTAGCGCAGGCTTCCTTGAGTTAGTCGCAATTAACTCATTGACTTCGGAATGGCGGACTGCTATCATGCATCGCGGAGGCGATACTATGAAAACGTTACTCAAGGAATTCAAGGACTTCGCCGTAAAGGGGAACGTGGTCGATATGGCGGTCGGCGTCATTGTCGGCGGCGCGTTCGGGAAGATCGTCACATCGCTCGTCAACGACGTCATCATGCCGCTCGTCGGCGTGCTGACCGGCGGGATCGACTTCAGCAATCTTTTTCTCCCGCTCGACGGGAATACCTACGCCACCCTCGCCGAAGCGGAGGCCGCGGGCGCGGCGGTGCTCAAGTACGGCTCGTTCCTCTCGCAGGTGCTCGATTTTCTGATCGTGTCGTTCGTGATCTTTATTTTTGTAAAGAAGATCATGGCGCTCGGCCGGAAGAAGGAAGCTCCCGTGGAGGAAGCGCCGAAAACGAAGGTCTGCCCCTACTGCAAGAGCGAGATCGCCATCGATGCCACGCGCTGCCCGCACTGCACCTCGGAGCTCCCTTAAACCGTTTAAATTACGTCCTGGAGGTACGCCATGCAGACATTTGAAACGGAACACTACCTTCTTCACTATGGTGCAGGCACCCCGGCGGAGCGCGATATTGAGAAGATCGCCGCGCTGCAGGAGAGCTGCTTCTCCCACATCTGCGCGGTGCTGGGTCTTACGCCGGACTTCAAGATCGAGTACTTCCTCTGCGATTCGCCGGAGGAGGTAGGACGCATCTGCGGCGACGACGAGCCCTGCAACGGCTTTGCCGACCTGCCGAACCGCATCTATGCCGTGTATAACGACGCTGTCCAGTGCGTCGGCTTCCACGAGGATGCGCACCTCATCAGCTTTGTCCACAACCGTCCGGTCTGTCCCGCCGTGACGGAGGGGCTTGCCATGTACTTTGACCGCAAGTGGTGGGGCATCGAAAATCTGGACTGGACGGGCTATTATCTCAAAACCGGACGGTATCTGCCGATGGACAGGCTGCTGGAGCGGGAGTTTTTCTTTGAGCACGACTGTGCCTTCACCTACCCCATCGCGGGCGCTTTCACCGACTGGCTGCTCACAGTCTACGGCAGAGAGCGGTACAGGGAAATGTACTCCCAGCCAAACCCCGCCGCCGTCATGGAGCAGGTATACGGGAAATCCCCGGCGGAGCTGAATGCCGAGTTTGAAGCATACGTCCGCCTGTTCCGCACCGACGAGGCGCTGGAAGCGCGGATGGAAGAGCTGCTGCGGCAGGAGGGCGTTGAAGCCTGACCAAGCAAAATTCTTTGGCTTACAAAAATGGCCGGATGCGTCTGCATCCGGCCATTTTATTGCTCTTTATTTCTTTTTCGCCGCCCTGCCGAAGCGGCGTTTGACAGCGCCGGAAAGCGTGTAGACGCCCGCCGCAGCGGCCGCACCGCCGGCGGAATAAAGCAAGCCGCTGCCCGCCGCTAAACCGGATACAGAAAATCGCAGCCTGACGGCGCACTTTTTTCATTTAAATTGACAATTGACTGGTTCGTGAAGTGCGGCTATAATGACGCCAACAAGAAAATACCAGCGAAACCTTTGAGAAAGAAGAGTACCCTTGCAAAACCGGGCCTTCAGAGAGCTGCCGATGGTGTGAGTGCAGCGGAACGGCGTAAGGGGAATGGCCTTTTGAGGGCGGTCTGAACGCATTCGTGTGGATGCAAGTAGGAACCGACGGGTGCCCACCCGTTATCCACCGGGATGCGTATGATGGTGCGCATGAGCGAGCGGACGCGAAAGCGTCAATTTGGGTGGTATCGCAGGAGTACAGCTCTTGTCCCATAGTGGGATAAGGGGCTGTTTTTTTATACTCCAAATTCAGCCGTTGGCAGCGGCTCCTCCATCCGCCACCCGAAAATACCATGGCAAAATGCCAAAAATGGAGGAAATCACCATGAAAAACCTGAACCTGAAAAACCTTGCCGTCCTCGTCCTGGTTTTCGCCCTGCTGCTGATGACAACGGCTTGCGGCGCCGGACAAACCGTATCGGACGCCTCGTCCGATACACAGCCTGCACAGACTGCGGACGGTGCCTCCGGACCGGCGGCGGAGCCGCAGTCCTTCCGCATCGGCATCTGCAACTATGTAGACGATGCCTCCCTGAACCAGATCGTGGAAAACATTCAGGCGCGGCTGGAGGAGATCAGCGCGGAGAAGGGCGTGCAGTTTGTGATCGACTATGATAACTGCAACGCGGACGCCACCGTGATGGAGCAGATCATCGCAAACTTCCAGAGCAGCGGCGCCGATCTTCTCGTCGGCGTTGCCACGCCTGTCGCCATGCGCATGCAGACGGCCACGGAGGACAGCCAAACGCCCGTTGTTTTCGCCGCTGTTTCCGACCCGATCGGCGCGGGTCTTGTGGAGTCGCTGGAAGCGCCGGGCAGCAACGTGACCGGGACATCGGACTATCTGGATACTGCCGCCGTCATGAAACTGATCTTCGCGGCTGATCCGGATGCATCGAAAATCGGCCTTTTGTATGACGCGGGACAGGATTCCTCGACGGCTGCCATTGCCAGCGCCAAGGCCTATCTGGACGAGAACGGGATCGAATACGTTGAACACACCGGCAGCACGGCGGACGAAGTCATGCTGGCTGCGCAGGCCATGGTTGCCGACGGCGTTGACGCCGTATTTACCCCGACCGACAACTCCATCATGAAAGCCGAGCTTGCCATTTACGAGACGTTCATCGATGCGGGCATCCCGCAGTATACCGGCGCTGACTCCTTTGCGCTCAACGGCGCGTTCCTCGGTTATGGCGTGGACTACGCAAACCTCGGCCGCGAGACGGCGGACATGATCGCGGACATTCTTTTGAACGGTGCAGATCCGGCCTCCACGCCGGTACGGACCTTTGATAACGGCACCGCCACCATCAACACGGAAACCTGCGCCGGGCTGGGTCTTGACTTTGACGCGCTCTCCCAGGCGTTTGCGCCGTACTGCACCAAGATCGCCACACTGACGACGGCAGAGAGCTTCTCGTGATCCTGATCTGAAGCCTGATCCGGCAAAACAAACCGATCGCCCGGAGCCGAATATACGACCGGCTCCGGGCAAATTTCAAAAAAGCAGAAAGAGGAAAACCACCATGGATCTATCGAGTGTTTTCGGTCTGATACAGACGGCGCTGGAGCTGGGGCTGATCTGCTCCGTGACCGTATTGGCGCTGTATCTGAGCTATTCGATGCTGAACGTCTGTGATCTTTCCACGGACGGCTGCTTCACGCTGGGAGCGGTGACCGGCGCAGTCACTGCGATGGCCGGGCATCCGATACTGGCGATTTTCGCGGCAATGGCCGCGGGGCTGCTGTCCGGGCTGATCGTTTCCGTTTTGCAGACGCGCATGGGCATCAACAGTCTGTTGGCCGGCATCATCGTAAATACGGCGCTGTATTCCATCAACATTGCCATTATGGGCGGCGCGTCGCTGCTGAGTCTCAACAAAACGCAGACGGTGTTCTCTCTGATGAAAACCGCGCTGGCCGGCACTCCGCTGTCCGGGCAGTATAAGCTCCTGACCGCTCTCGCTGCGGCAGCGCTGATCGTCCTGTTTCTGACGCTGTTTCTCCGCACCCGAATGGGGCTTGCGATTCGCGCGACCGGCAACAACCCGGACATGGTGCGCTCATCGTCCATCAACCCGGCGATAACCACAACGGTCGGTCTGTGCATCGCGGGCAGCTTCACGGCTTTGTCCGGCTGTCTGCTCGCGCAGTATCAAAAGGCGGCGGATATCAACATCGGGCAGGGCATGGTAACCATTGCGCTGGCCTCGCTCCTGATCGGCAGCACCGTCCTCGGCCGCGGCGGGATCTTCCTGCGCGCGGTGGGCGCGGTTTTGGGCGCGATAATTTTCCGGCTGGTCTATACCATTGCGCTGCGGCTGGATATGCCGGCATTCATGCTGAAGCTCGTTTCGGCTGTCATCGTCGTGCTCGCCATTTCCGTTCCCTACCTTAAAACGCAGCTGCCGGTCATCCGGCGCCGGATGCAGAGAAAGGCGGACTGAGACGCATGCTGGAGCTGAAGAGTATTTCCAAAACTTTCAATCCCGGAACGGTCAATGAGAAATGCGCTCTGCACGATCTGTCGCTCAGCGTGCCGGACGGAGATTTTATCACCATCATCGGCGCGAACGGCGCCGGAAAGTCCACGCTGTTCGGAGCGATCGGCGGGAACTTTCTGACGGACAGCGGAGAGATCCTGCTCGACGGCCAAAACGTGACGTTCTGGCCGGAGCACCGGCGCTCCAAAGTCATCGGCCGTCTGTTTCAGGATCCGATGCGCGGCAGCGCGCCGGGCATGACGATCGAAGAAAATCTGGCGCTTGCCGCCGGACGCGGCGGCTGGCTGGGGCAGATCCGCCGCCGTGACCGCGAATATTTCCGCGAACAGCTGCGCGAGCTGGATATGGGGCTGGAAAACCGCCTGCGGCAGCCGGTGGGGTTTCTGTCCGGCGGTCAGCGCCAGGCGCTGACGCTCCTGATGGCAACGATAGCAAAGCCCAAGCTTCTTCTGCTCGACGAGCACACGGTAGCGCTCGATCCGGGTGCGGCAGAGAAAATTCTGGCCATGACTACGCGCATCGCGGCCGAGCAGAAGCTGACATGCCTGATGGTAACGCATAATATGCGCGCCGCACTCGCTCTCGGCAATCGGACGCTGATGATGAATAACGGCCAAATCGTTCTGGATGTCAGCGGGGCGGAGCGCGCTCATATGGAGGTAAACGATCTGCTCGAGCGCTTCAAATCCGGCACGGGCGCCGCGCTCGATAACGACCGCATTCTTCTTTCCTGATGACGACATTCTCTTTGCCGCAAAAAAACCATAGAAAGAAATAAACCCGCATCTTACGATGCGGGTTTATTTCTTGGTGGGGCGGGTGGATTCGCCCGCACGGCGGCGCGGGCCGCCTCGCGGCTCTGGAGCGCCCCCGGCGCTCCATTCACTCCCGCTCGGATCGAATCCCCCGCCGGGACAATACTAGAAAAAGCCCGCATCTTGCGATGCGGGCTTTTGGTGGGGGCGGGTGGATTCGAACCACCGTAGGCATTGCCAGCAGATTTACAGTCTGTCCCCTTTGGCCACTCGGGAACACCCCCATATGCACTTGACCCACCGAGAAAAAGTGGAGCTGGTAGACGGATTCGAACCCCCGACCTGCTGATTACAAATCAGCTGCTCTACCGGCTGAGCTATACCAGCAGGAAATCCAGCGAAGGATATAATAGCAAATCCGAGCGCATTTGTCAACACGAAAATAAAAGTTTTCCGGCGGCAGAGAAATTCTCTGCCGCCGGAAGCGTTTTTACTCTTCGGTGTGCTCTTCCGGCTGCTCTTCCGCGGTCTCCGCAGCGGGCGCTTCGGGCTCTTCCTCGACGGTGATCTCGACGGTAATGTCCTCGTCGCCGTCGTCCTCGTCCTGTGCGACGACGTTCTCAAAGCTTGCGTCCTCGCTCACGTGGAACGAACCCTTGAGCGCGTCGATCTCCGCCTGCATCTCTTCGATGCGCGCGTTGACCGCATCCACTTCCTCAACGAGCTGCGCATACAGGCCCTCGGCATCGTTGTGATGCTCTTCGTAGTACGCTTTGCCGAGCTCAATGTACGCCTTCTTCAGCGCGTCCTTCTCCCCTGTCAGCGAAACGGTGAGCTTGGCGAGACGGGCGGCGTCTTTCGTTTTGTCCATGGCAGCGTTGGCGTATTCCGCGCCGCGCTCGCGCAGGTTGGAAATGGTGTCCATAAGAGAATCGAAATTGAAGTTCATATTCTGTTTCCTCCTTTTAGATTTTATTTTCCGGTTATCAGACGGTTTTATCCTCCGATCCGTTCGGTGTTTTTTCCTTTTCTTCCGCCGCGGCGCTCTGCGCGCGGACGCGGTTCACATAGAGATCCTCCGGCCTGTGCGCTCTCCGGCTCTGCACGACGAGGATCACGAGCGCGACGAGGCACATGCCGCCGCCGATCACCTGCGAGGCACGCAGCGCCGTGCCGGGAATGAGCAGGGGCGAGGTGCGCAGCGGCTCGAGCAGGAAGCGGATGAGGCCATACCAGACAAAGTACAGAAGCGTCGCCTGACCGTCGTACTGCCGTTTTCCCTTCCGCGTCCATATGGCAAGGAAAATAAAGCCCACAAGATTCCAGAGCGATTCATACAGGAACAGCGGGTGGACATAGTACGTCGTGCCGCCGGTCGTGAGCCCCATACGGCAGAAGACGTCCGTCACCTCGCCGATGTACTCGCGGTTCATAAAGTTGGACCAGCGCCCGATGATCTGCCCGATGAGCAGTCCGAGCACGACGCAGTCCATGATCGCGCCGAAGGGGATCTTCTTTTTTCGCGCGTACAGCCACACGCAGAACGTGGCAAGCAGCAGTCCGCCGGGGATGGCCGTGCCGCCCTCCCAGATCTTGCACCAGTTCCAGAGCGTCTGCCATACGGTGTCGCCGACATAGCTCGACCAGTGGCAGAAAACGTAATAAAGCCGCGCGCCGACGATCGCCGTGGGAAGGCCGATGAGCACAACGTCGGTCAGCGTGTCCTTGGAAATGCCGAAATCCTTCGGCGCGCGCCGCATGCAGTAGAGCGCGGCGAGGATAAAGCCAAGACCGATGATCGCGCCGTACCAGTAAAACGTATGGCCGAAGATCGTGTATGTACCGCTCGGGTTGAGAGAAAAGCTCTCGCCGAGCATGGGAAACGTGATGATCGCGCCGGGAAATGCTTCGGGCATGGGAAAAACTCCTTTCGCTGCGGAAAATCAGGCGTTGGGACGGATCACGGAGAGCGCCAGACGCTCGCGCGTGAGATTTTCGCAGAGGAACGCCTCGCACTCCGCGAGAGTGATGGATTCAAGCACGGCGAACGCGTCGGGCGCATCCCAGCCGTCGAGCTTGCTCTCGGCGAGCGAGACGGCATAGTCAGCGAAGGAATCGAGCGAGCCGAGAAGCTGGCCGTACTTCGCGCGGCGGCAGCGTTCGAGCGCTTCCTTATCCAGTCCGCGCATCGCAACGCCGGACACGGCCGCGTGCACCGCCTCTGCCACGGCGTCCGGATCGCGGCCCTGCGCGCCGAGAACCAGCATGGCTGTCCCGGCGGAGGAATCGTATTCGACAGAGCAGTCGCCGTTCAGAAGTCCGTCGGCATAGAGATTGTTGAAAAAGGCCGAGGCCTTGCCGAACAGACACTCGCCGGCAAGCTCCGCAAGAAGCTTCTGCCGCGCTCTCGCCGCGCCGGACGCGGGATACGGCAGCTTCACGCCGAGCAGAAACTGCGGCGCGGAAACGCTCATCGTTTTCTCAGCGCGCATCCGGGCGGGCAGAAGCGTTTCGGGCGCGCCGTAGTCGCGCTCCGGCTTCTCGCCGGGCGTGTCCGGCAGTATTTCGCGCGCCGCCGCCGCGATCGCCTCGGGGTCTACGTCGCCGACGCAGCAGAGCACCATGTTTGAGGGATGGTAAAAGACGCTGTGGCAGTGGTAGAGCGTTTCGGGCGTGATCTGCGCGATGCTCTCCACGGAACCGGCGATGTTCTCGCGGATGGGGTGGTGGTCGTAGAGTGCGCTCAAAAGCTGGAAATATCCGGCATAGCCGGGGCTGTCCTCGCCCATGCAGATCTCCTGGCCGATGATGCCCTGCTCCTTGGCGACGCTCTCCTCGGTATAGTACGGCGTGGAAACGTAGGTGAGCAGCAGCCGGAGATTTTCCATGAAGTTTTCCGACCCCGTGAAATAATACGCCGTGTGGCCGGTGCCGGTGAAGGCGTTGGGGCTCGCGCCGAGCGCGGCGAAGTCCGAAAGGACGTTGCGTCCGTCCGGCATATCAAACATCTTGTGCTCGAGGAAATGGGCTACGCCCGCGGGCGTATCGATCCACTCGCCGTTCACCTTGAAGCGGCGGTCCGCCCCGCCGTAGCGCGTGGCGAAAAAGGCCGCGTTTTTGCGAAAGCCCGGCTTGACCGCGACGAGAACGGAAAGCCCGTTCGGAAGAACTTCCTCATACAGCGTTTCGCCGAGATTGGGATATTCGTGCTTGTTCATTCGGTCTCGGCCTCCTCTCCGCGGAGAAAGTATACGGCGTCCAGCTCCACGCCGCGCGCGATGGCGGCAACATCCTCCGCCGTGACGGTCTCGGCAAGCACCGCGATATCGTCGGGCGTGGCGTCCGTCCCCTGCACGGTCTCGCGCAGATAGAAATCGGCAAGATAGTACGGACTGTCCGCGCCGGTGCGGAGATCGTTCGCCACGCTGCGCCGCGCCGCGGCGAGCTCGGTCTCCGAGATATCGCCCGCGCGCACCGCGTCGAGCTGAGCGAGGATCTCGCTTAAGGCTTCGTCGTATTTATCGACCTCGATGCCGGAGAGCACCGCCATGATGCCCTTGAGCGTATCGGTGCTCGAAAAGGCGTAATAGCAGAGTGAGAGCTTCTCGCGGACATTCTGAAAGAGCTTTGAGGTGACGCCCGCGCCGTACACGGCGTTGAACACGGCGAGCTTCGCCGGGTCGGGATCGTCCATGCACTCGCCGAGCCGGAAGCCGACGGCGAGCACGCCCTGCGAGATCTCGTCCTCCTCGGTAAAGTACCGGGGCTTTTCCTCCACGGCGTTCATACGGATATCGGTACCGAGATCCAGGTCGATCTCGCCGCGCGGCAGCAGCGCGAACGCCTCGCGCAGCATAGCCGCCACTTCCTTTCCCGGACGGCTGCCGCAGTAGAAGATCTCCATGGGGGAGACGGCCAGAAGCTCCTTATAGTGCTTCGTGAGCTTCACATAGTGGATACTCCCGGCCTCGTCCGCGGTGCCGTAAGCGCCGGTCGCATAGTCCTCATAGGCGCACATATTCTCCCGCAGGCGCCGGAAGGCCCAGCTGCGCTTGTCGTTTTTCACGCGCTCGATACGCTCGACGAGCTGTTCGCGCTCGGAATCGACGTACGCGGGCAGAAACAGCCCGCCGCGCGTCGCGGGGGATAGCCACAGCTCGCTGAGCAGGGATATGACCTCGCCGAGCACATCCGTCTCGCCGGGGAGAAAGGCATCCTCGGCAAAGCCCGCATAGAAGCCGACGGCCTGGATCTCGCCGAGCTTCCGCACCGATGGCTCGATCTCCGCGCCGTAAAGCGCGTCGAGCCGCTCGGAAATGCGGCGCATGTCCGGCAGCGACTTTGTGCCGCGGCGCAGCACATACGGCAGCACGGCGTTTTCCGCCGCCGTTTCGCGGTGCAGCTGTGTGAGAAGATAGGCGGTCATACAGCCGGTTTTGAATTTGTCGGTCTGCACCGCCGTCAGCGATACGCAGGGGAACAGCTCTTCGCGGAAGTATTCCATACGGTCACGCCTCTTTTCCTTTGAATATACAAAGACAGTATAGCACGTTTTTCCCCCCGTTCATAGCGCAAATGTGAATTTTTTCCTCAAGGCTCCGTGCCGTACAGCTCACGCAGCAGTCGGAGATGCCACCCTGCCGCGCCCGTATACCAGCTCCACCCCGCGCGCCCTTCCTTTCCGGGCGCGTACGCGATATCCGCCGGAAGGACGAACGGCTCCGCGCCGTACTCCGGCGCGGTGAGCGAGAGCGCCATGTCCTCCGCGAGCGCGGCCGCTTCCTCCCGCCGCCCGGCGCGATGCAGCGCCAGCGCGAGCCACACCGCCGCGTGGGTGTACTGCCCGCCGTTTTCCCGAAAGCCCGGCCCGTAGGTCGAAACATACCCCGGCGCGCGCTCCTCCGGCAGGAACGCCGGAGCGTAGATGCGGATAAGCCGTCTCTCCCTGTCCCGAAGCCCGGCGAGCGCCGCGGTGAGCGCCATCTGCACGCGGTCTCTGTCGGCATAGGGCGAAAAGGCGGCGAAGCTCTGCGCCACGGAGTCGATGCGGCACGCCGCCGCGCCGGACGCGCCGAGCGGTGTGCCGTCGGCATAATACCCGCGCAGATAGTGATCGGTGTCCCACGCCTCGTTCGCCGCCGCGCCGAGCGCGGCCGCGGCGGTCTCATAGCGATCCGCGCCCGATTCTCCAAGTTTCGTGAGCAGAGCGGAAAAATCGTGGAACACACCGGAGGCGAACCACGTGAGCCACACGCTCTCCGCGCTCTCGCCCATGGCGTCAAAGCCGTCGTTCCAGTCGCCGCCGCCCATCCGCAGCAGACGGTGCTCTCCGATACCGCGCCGGAGCACGAGCGCCGCGGCGCGGTGGCAGTGGTCGAGCACCGTGCCGGTCTCGCCGGAGAGCGACGGCGTTTCGTACCGGCTGTGCTCGCCCCGCGTGAGCGGCGGCGAAGTAAGATACGGCGCGGTTTCCGCGCAGAGGCTATCGTCGGCGGTCGCGCGCACATATTCGCACACTGCCCACGGCAGCCAGAGAAGATCGTCGCTGCAGTCGGTGCGCACGCCCTTGTCGGTCTCGCCGCCGGTCGGATGGTACCAGTGCTGCACGTCGCCCTCCGCGTACTGGTGGGCGCAGCACGCAAGGATGTGCGCTCTCGCGCCCGCGGCGTCGACGGGCAGGAGATTGATGCGGTCCTGCAGCTGATCCCGGAAGCCGACCGCGCCGCCGCTCTGGTAGAGGCTTCCTCTGCCCAGCACGCGGCAGCAGAGCGCGGCATACGCGCTCCACGGCGCGAGACGGCGCACGCTCTCCGGCATGGCGGCAGAATACTTTTCGCCCCGCACGCGCTGCGCCCACCACGCCTTTGTCTTTGCCAGCGCTTCTCTGGCCCGCGCGATGTCGAGCAGTGCGGGGACATCCGCCGTGCCGAGCAGCATTACCGCCTCTTTTTCCAGCCGGAACGCCCCGGCCAGCGCCGGGAAGCCGCGGCGGAGAGCGCCGGAGTCTTCGCCGCAGAGGAAGCGCGCGTCCGTTCCGGCTGAGACCCACGGCGCGCTGCACCGCAGCGTCACGCGCACATCCTTATACGGGCAGCGCGGGTTTTCCGCGCGAAGGGCGCTCCCGTCGCGCCAAACGGACGCGGAAGCCGCGTCCTCTTTCTCCGGCGCAAGCTGCACGGGTGCAAAATACGCCATGTTGCACGGCTCGCCGCTCTCGAGCAGGAGCACACGCACCGGCGTATCGGGCACGATGAACGCCGTGACCGAAATGCGGTTCCCGCCGATAGTTCTCTCCCAACGGGCATAGCCGAAGCCGAACGTTACGCTGCACGCGCCGCCATCCGAAAAGAGACTCTCCGCGCCGTGCTCCGTTTCGATCCACAGCCGTTCCGCGCCCGCCGCGGCGAGCGCGTCGCCCGACCACGGGACGATGGGGCACTCCCGGGCGTTTTCGTACCAGAGCGCCGCCGGGCCGCAGTCCGCCGCGGCGCAGCCGAGACCGCCGCCATAGAGCATATTTGCCCATGCGCGCGGCGGCAGCGGCGGCGTTTGAAAGCTCACCTCCCCGGTGTCGGTATGGGATACCGGCGGCGTGCCGGTCTCTTTCTCCGCCGTCGGGGGAAGGCGGAGAGCACGCGCCCGCACCGCCGGGAGGGACGTCCCCGCGGCGTCACCGAAAAGAGCTGCGGCAGCAAGAAGCGCCTCGCGCTCACCGCGAAAGGCGAAATATACCCCGCCCGGCAGAGAGAGCGTTTCGGAAAGGCGCATTGCCTCAAGCGCCGTTTCGATCGCCGCGCGCTGCTCGTTCCGGTAATCCCCGGCGGGCGCGGTGAGAAACACGAGATCGTACTCCACGCCGCACGCGCCGAGCAGCGCGTGCCGCCGGAGCTCACGGAGCGCGGCTTCCGTGCCGTTTTCCCCGCCGTCGAACACCATGACGGGGAGATCGCCGGAAATGCCGAGCCGCCAGAGCGCGTCCCGCGTCCCGCCCGGCAGGGCGCGCCCCTCGGCGCAGAGCTGCGGAAAGGTGAGCGCGCGGAGATATTCCATGGCCGCGGCGCTCTCGCCGCTCTCCATGCCCCAGATCGCGGCAGCGGCGTCTGCCATGGCAAAGCCGGAGCTCTCCCGGAGCAGCTCCTGCGCGCCGCGCGCGGCGGTGTCCGCGTCTCCGGCGACGCAGAGCGCGAGCGCAATTTCGCACGCGCTCCCTTCCGGAAGCGGCAGGCGCGCGGCGATATACGGCTCATTCTGCCAGCCCGTATTTTCCCGGAACTCCCCCGCGCCGCCGCGGGCGGGAAACTGCCGGAAGTCGGAGGAAAAACCCGCCTCCCCCGAGCAGGCGAGCGCAAGATACTGCGCGCTCTGGTTCCCCCGCGGCGCGCGGTACACGATGAGCACGCCGGAGCGCACCGATGTGCAAAGCCCCAGCCGGGCAAACGCCGGGTGCGCGGCATAGTCCCGCGTATCCAGCAGCACCGGCTCAAAGCCGAAGATGACCGCGTCCGGCGCGGCCTTCCCGGAGCGCAGGCGCAGCCGCCGCAGCTCGCCCGGATACGCGCGCGAAACGGTGCAGCGCATCTCCCAGAAAATATCCCCGCTCTGTCCCGCGAGGAGCGCTTCCCCGGCGGTGAAGCGCCGACGCAGTGCGCCCTTCTCCCCCGGCTTTGGCAGCAGCGGCTGCCGGACGCCGCCGCTCTCGGCCCAGAGCGCGATGCCGGGCGCGTCCTCCCACGGCGTGCGGGCGCTCCGGTACGGGATGAGCGTGCCGCACGAAGCGCGGGACATACCGTTCGCCGTCACGAGCAGCCGGTATGCGCCGTTCGAGAGCGCCGCGCCGTCCGGGAAGAAGGGATCCGCCCCCTCGCCGGTCCGAGGCACGGCGTTCCCGGCGCGCTCCGCTCTTCCCACGCTCCCCGGCACGCGGCGGAGGAGTTTTCCGCCGGCGGGGATCTTCTCCTGCAAAAGCCCCGTGTAGGCGGCCATGGCCGGGTCGCTGAAAAACCACCGGCGCAGCACGCCGCCGCACAGCGCGTTTGCGATCGCGCAAAGGCTCATGCCGAGATGGTGCGCCATCACGCACCGGACGCAGACCGGCCCGCCGCCGGTACGCGAGGAAGTGAAATCGACCGCCTCCCACAGCCCGTAGGGGCCGGAGAGTCCGGTCTCCGCCATGCGCCGGAGGTTTTCCACCGCCGCGTGCGGCGCGGTGCAGAGCGCAAGATAGCTGCTGTAGGGCGAGACGACGCTCTCATCGCCCCGATCGCGGCAGAGCGCGAGCGGGGCGCAGCCGTGCGCCTTGTAGCGGTAATGGTCCGTGGCGTCAAAGGCGTAAAAGGCGCTCTCGGAAATGCCCCAGAGCTTTTTCGCGCCGAACGTGCGCCGCCGCTGGACGTATACGGCAAAGCGGGCGCTCTCCCAGAGATGCGAGCCGCGGTACAGCGGCAGAAAAAGCTCCGGCATCAGATATTCAAAAAGGCTGCCCGACCAGCTTACCATGCCGCGCCGTCTCCGATAGCCCACCTGCGCGCGGCTGAGCTGCCGCCAGTGGCGGTGCTCGATCTGCCCGGAGGCGATGGTGAAATACGCCGTCAGGCGCTCTTCGCTCTCTAAAAGATCGTACCAGCTCTGCGCCGGAGCGCTCTCGCCGGGCAGAAGGCCGATGCGGAATAGCCGCCGTTTTTCATCGTAGAGCGCGCGAAAGTCCATCGCCGCGGCGGTCTCTCGCGCCTGCTTTGCGAGAGTGGGCGCGCCGTGCGCGGCAAAGCCCGCGGCGCAGGCGGTGAGCGCGGCGGCCAGATTGCCGCTGTCCACGGTCGAAACATACGCCGGATCGAGCGGCGCGAGCGTTTTCGTATCGTACCAGTTATAAAGATGGCCTTTCCACTTGGGCAGACGCCCGACCGTATCGAGGATGTTTCCGCAGAGCGTGAGCGCCTCGGTCTCCGACGCGATGCCGAGCTCGAGCGCCGAGAGAGCGCCCGCGAGCGCCATGGCGATGTTCGTCGGGCTCGTCCGGTCCGCGCCCGACGCCGGGGGCGAGAGCTGCACGTTGTCCGGCGGCAGATGGTGCGATGCCGCCGTACAGTTTTCGCGGAAGTACCTCCAGATCTCCGCGGCGCGCCGCAGAAGAAACTCCCGCTCCCCGCCGTCGAGCGGCTTCTCCTTCTTCTCTCTTTTGAGCCGGTGGGCGATGAGCGGCGTGAAGATCCAGCAGATGGCCGCAGCGCGTCCGGCAAACGTCTGCGAAAAGGCAAGCAGCAGCCCGGAAAAGTATACGACCGGCCACATCGCGGCGAACGTACCGGCAAGATCGGCGCTGCGGCGCTCGCTCTGCTCGGCGGTCTGCCACTGAAGAAGCCGCCGGTGCGAAACCCCCATCCGCCAGAGCGCGAGGACGATCGCGGAAACGCTGGTCCACGCCTCCGCCGCGAGAAAGAGCGCCCGCGCGAAAACGCGCGTCAGCTCGCCGCCGAAACCGTGCAGCGCGGCGCTTTTGAAGCGCACCTCCCGCCCGTCGCGAAAGAGGACGCCGAGGCAGTACCGGAACACCGGCAGAAAGAGGACGAGCAGCGCGCAGAGCACGGGGAGGCGTGTCACGGCGTTCGGAAAGAGAAACCATGCGCCGAACGATACGAACAGGCCCACCGGCAGCAGCGCGCGCCGGAAGGAATCGAAAAGCCGCCAGCGCTCGATGGGCGGGAGCGCTTTTCCCCGCCGGAAAAGCCACGGCAGATTCTGCACGTCGCCGCGCATCCAGCGGTGCGCGCGGGCAAAATAGCTCACCGCACCGGAGGGGAAACCGTCGGTCAGCTCCACGTCGCTCACATATCCGCCGCGGAGAAACGCCCCTTCGAGCGCGTCGTGGCTCAATACGCGCCCTTCAGGGATGCGCTCGCCGAGACACGCGAGATACGCCCCCACATGGATGAGGCCCTTCCCGGCAAAGCCGCCGCTTTGAAAGGCGTCCATATACACTTCCCCGGCGTCCGAGCCGTAGGGATCGCCGCCGCCCGTGGGGGCAAAGAGGCGCGTGAAATCGTTCCGGTACGCGCTCTCGAGCGACACGGCGATGCGCGGATGCAGCACGCCGTGGCCGCGAAAAACGATCCCGCGTTTGGGATCGACCGCCGGGCGGTTGAGCGGGTGGAGCGCCGCGCCGATGAGTTCTCTGGCGCTCTCCGGCTCGAGACGCGTGTCGGCGTCGAGCGTGAGGATATAGCGCGTGGATCGCAGCTTCGCCGCGTCTCCGGCACGGACACAAAGAGCCGTGCTCTCCCCGGCGAGCAGACGGCAAAGCTCCAGCACCGCGCCGCGCTTACGCTCCCAGGGAGCAAATTTCCCGCTGTCCCGGCTGTAGAGCCGGTCGCGGGTGAAAAGATAAAAGCCCCCGCCGCAGTGCGCGTTGAGCGCGTCGGTCTTCGCGGCGGCATGATCGAGCAGAGCGCGGTCGGCGTGCGAGAGCGTTTCGCCGCTCTCCGGAAGATCGCACAAAAGACCGAAGAGAAGGTTTTCCCCGCAGCCGCGGGAGGCCGCGCGAAATTTCTCAAGCCGCCGGAGCGCGACGTTTGCTGCCTTCTCCCCCGTGAGCAATACCGACAGCACGCAGACCGTCTTTCCCTCGGGCGGGACGCCGTCTTTCAGAGAGAGCCGCGGCAGATGGCGCGGCGGCACGGCGCGGAGCAGCGCGCGGTCCAAAAGTCCCTTCACGACCTCCGAGACCGGCAGCAGCGCCAGCACTCCCGTGAGGACGCTTTTTGTCCACAGTACGCTCGCCGCGGAGAGCGCAAGCGTGAAAAGGACGTTTGCGAGAATGTACGCCGCGCCGCCTCTCCGCGGCACGCCCGCGCCGAGGGGATTTTCATAGAGCCAGTAGCCGATGTGACGCCGCCGGACGCCATCGGCGCGCTCGGCAAGGCGCAGCGCCTCCTCCGCGACGCGCGCCTCACTTTTATTTTTCCGCCGCGAAAGCGTTTCAACGCGCGCGCGGTAGTCCCGGCGGCTGCGCTCGTCCATGCGCTGGTACACCCCCGCCGGGTCGCGCCGGAGGATGTGCTCCACGGCGTCGGCCTCTTCCAGCACCGCGTCCAGATCGAGCGAGGCGATGTGCCGCAGCGCTGTAAAATATACGGCGGCCGCCGCGCCGGAGGGCGTCTCACCCCGGTAGAGCTGCGCGAGCCGGACGAGGACCGCCGCGCGCAGCGACGCGCCGAGAAGGGCCAGCTCGCGCCCGGTGAGCGGCGTTTTCCGCTGAAAGCCTTCCAGAAATACGGCGATCCTTTCCTCGTCTACGCGCCCGCCGCCGGAGGCGAGCAGCACCCGGCAGAGCGCGGGGACGAGCGCCCCCTCGCACGTGGTGCGAAGCCGTCCGGCGGCATGGAACGCGGCGAGCGCGGAGGCTCCCTCCCGCTCGCACAGCCAGAGATTGTCGAGCAGCCACCGCGCTCCGCCGTCCGGCGCGGACGCATCCAGCCGCCGGCGCTTTTCGCGCAGAGCGCGCAGCGCGTGCCGGATCTGATCCTCCGCCACGGCGCGCGGCACCACGCCCGTCACGGGCATCGTGCGCGCCGTGCTCTCGGCATAATGCGCCAGCTCTTCAAGCGCTATCACGACCGTTTCCATAGTTTCCGCCTCCAAAGCATGACATTTACGGAACATTTTTCCCCAATGTCCGGCACAATATGCAAAAAGGGAGCCGCAGGCGATCCTGCGGCTCCCGAGCCGGTCGGTTTTTTTGTTTTATTCCACTTTGCGGGCATAGTAAATGCCATTGAAGGGGTGCAGGAGCTTTTCGCCGTTCAGACCGCGGACAACCTCCTCCGCGCCCTTGGTGAGCAGCGCTAGTGAGGCTTCTTCGGAGTACCATGCCGCGTGCGGCGTGAGGATGACGTTGTCCATGCCGATGAGCGGATGGTCGGCGGGGACGGTCTCGCTGCAGAGCACATCGATGCCTGCGCCGGCGATCTCGCCGTCGCGCAGCGCCGCGATCAGCTCATCCTCCTTGACGATGGCGCCGCGGGCGGTGTTGATGAAGAAAGCGTCCTTTTTCATTTTGCGGAAAAAGTCCGCACCGATCATGCCCTCCGTGGATTTGTTGAGATGCAGGTGCAGGGAGATGACGTCGCTTTCTGCGGCGACCTCGTCCATAGACTTGAGCGTGATGCCGAGCGGCGCGACCTGCTCCTGCGTGAGGAACGGGTCATAGGAGATCACGTTCATGCCGAAGGCCTGCGCCTTCTGGATCGTGCTGCGGGCGATAGCGCCGCAGCCGATCGTGCCGAACGTGCGTCCGGCGAGCCGGTGCACGGGCTTGGCCACGGAGAAGTCCCACACGCCGCGCTTGACCGTGTCCATGAGCTTATTGAGCTTTTTGGTCACGGCGAGCATGAGCAAAATGGTGTGCGTCGCCACATCCTCGATGCCGTAGTCCGGCACGTTGCACGCCGGGATGCCGAGATCCCGGGCGGCGTCCACGTCGATCGTATCCATGCCGACGCCGCTATGCACGAGCAGACGGCATTTGGGAAGCGCGGCAAGGATATCGCGCGTGATCTCGGCAAAGTGTACCTGGATGGCGTCCGCGTCTTTGCACGCCTCGATAATCTCCTCAGGCGATTTGCACTGGCAGGGGCGGAACTCGAAGTCCGCCGCCTTGTAAACGTCGATGAACGGCTGGATCGTTTCATACGAATAGTCCGTCAGCACGACGAGCGGTCGTTTTTTCGTTACCGGCATAGGAAACCTCCGTCCACAGGGATCGTAGCGCCGCAGATGTAGTTCGACGCCTCCGAGGCTAGGAACACCACGACATCCTTGAACACCTTCGGATCGCCCCACGCTTTGGAGGGGATCCGGTCGATGATCTCCTTGTTGCGCACGGGGTCCTCCATCAGGGGTTTGCCCATATCGGTGGCGATATAGCCCGGCGCGATGGCGTTCACGTTAATGCCCTCGGCGGCCCACTCGTTGGTGAGCGCGCGGGTCAGGCCCATAACGGCAGTCTTCGTCGCAGTGTAGGCCGGTACGCGGTAGCCGCCGAAGTAGCTGAGCATGGACGCCACGTTGATGATCTTGCCCTTGTGCTGCGGGATCATCTCGCGCGCGGCGAGTTGGCTCAGGAAGAACACGGCGTTGAGATTGATGTTGACCACATCGTCCCACGCCTGCTCTTCAAAGTCCACGGACGGCATGCGCCGCTGGATGCCAGCGCAGTTGACGAGAATGTCCAGATGGGAGCCGAGAAGCTCCATGCTCTCGGCAAAGGCACGCCGGAGCTGCTCGCGCTCGCCCAGATCGGCGATCACGCCGTGAACGGCGTAGCCCTTTTCCCGAAGATAGTCGCGCACCGTGAACATCCGCTCGGAGCGGTTGATGAGCACGACCTCCGCTCCGGCCTCGCAGAGGCCTTCGGCGAGATAGCGGCCGATGCCCTCCATCGCGCCGACGCCGGTCACGATGGCCTTTTTCCCGGCAAGGTCAAACCTTGCCCGCATTTCCTCTATCATTTGTCCGCGCCTTCCTCAGATATAGTTCTTGTCTTTGTTGTATATGCCGTACACGCGGTCCTCCGGCCGCAGCGCCACGAGCGCCCACAGATAGGTGTTGCGCGTGCCGGGCGAGGCGACGGTCGGGTGATAGCCGCACGGGAACACGACCATGTTGCCCGAGCGGACGGGGTGGGCGACGGCGTCGGAGTACAGGCCGTTCTCCTCGAGATAGGTGATCTGATAGCCCATCTTCGGGGCGGGCATGTCAAAGTAGCAGTACGTCTCCTCGAGCATGGCGGCGTGCTCGTGCGGCGGCCAGCTCGTCCAGCCGGAATCCGGACCGAAGGTGTAGCCGCAGAGTAGCCGCGATGCCGGTGTCTTGTCGCCAAGCATGATGAACACCTCGCGCTGGAACGTGCCCTCGCCGTGCACCTCGTGCATGGGGCCTAGCGGGGCGTTCGGGTCGAAGCGGATGTGCAGCGTCTCGCCGACGCCCTCATAGAGCGCATAGGCAATATAGAAAACGCAGTTTTCCTCCGCACGGAGCGTGCAGACGGTGTTTCCGGCGAGATACAGGCCGTCCAGTCGGCTCATATCCTCCGCGTCTTTGCCCTCAACAGTGATGACGGCCTTGCCCTCGATGAGAGAGAGGAAGTACTCATATTCGCCCGATTCGACCGTGTAGTTCTCTCCGGCAGGGAGATTCAGACGGTCGATGTGCGTATAGACGCATTCGTGGATATCGGGCGTGATGACGGTGTGGCGTCCGGGCTCTTCGCTGCTTTTGACGTTCCACTTGAGCATATCTTCGCGTTTCAGTTTCATAAGAACAACTCCTTTTCATGATGCCGGTGCGGCTTCGCACCGGCATGGGTTTTTCAGCCTACGACCCACGCGGTGACCGCGGGGACGAAAATAATGAGCAGCACGACGCAGAGATTGGCAATGAAGAACGGCATCTCGCCTTTGGTGATCTCGCCGACGCTCAGACCGGAGATGTTGGCCATGCCGAACAGGTTGACCGCGACCGGCGGCGTGCAGCAGCCGAGCGAGTTGAGGATGCAGAACACGATGCCGAAGTGGATCACGTCGATGCCGAGCTCCTTGGCAACCGGCCAGAGCAACGGCACGAGTAGTACGGCGATGGAGGTGCCGTCCATGAACATGCCGAAGATGACGAGCAGCACAAAGCAGAACAGCAGGAACACCGTCGGGCTCATGTGGCAGCTGAGCACGAACTGCGTCAGGCTCTTGGTGAGACCGGCGTAGGAGAAGAAATAGGAGAACGCCGTCGCGCAGGCAATGATAAACATGATAACGGTGCTCTGCTTGGCCGAATCCACGAGGATCGTCGGCAGATTGTGGAGTGAGATCTCCTTATAGACGAATCGGCCGATCAGATACGCCGCCACGCAGGCAATGCCGGCGGACTCCGTCGGGGTGAAGAAGCCGCTGTAAATGCCGCCGAGGATGATGAGCGGCACGGCCAGCGCGGGCAGCGTGCGGGCGATAACGCCGAGCAGCTCGCGGGCCGTGTGCTTCTGCACGCCGGCCTTCGGCCACTTGTCCTTGCGGGAGATGACGAACACGACACCGGCAAGGACGATCACTGTAAAGATACCCCAGAAGATACCGGCAGAGAACATGTTCGTAACGGAGCAGCCGACGAGTGTGCTGTAAATGACCATGATGATGCTCGGCGGGATGACGGGGCCGAGACCGCCCGCCACGGCCATGAGACCGGCGGACTGCGCTTCGGGGTATTTAATCTCCTTCATGGAAGGATAGATCATCGCGCCGATGGCGATGGTCGTGGCCGGGCCGCTGCCGGAGAGCGCGGCGAAGATCGCGCAGGCGAGAATGGCCGTATAGGCCAGACCGCCGCGGACGCGGCCGGTGAGAATGTTGGCAAAGTCCACGATTTTGCGGGAGATGCCGCCGGCGGTCATCAGGTTGCCGGCGAGAATGAACAGTGGGATGGCCATGAGCGGGAACGAGTCCATGCCCGTGTACAGGCGCTGTGCGATCGTGACGATGGGAATACCGCAGTAAAAAAAGCTGACTAGCGAGGAGAGCCCGAGCGAGATCGATACGGGCAGCCCCAGCACCAGGAACAGCACAAAAGAGCCGAAGAGGATCAGTGTCGTCATATTCATGCGTTCTTTTCCTCCCCGTTCTCGGATTTTTTCGTGCAAAGCTTCACAATGGTGTTAATGAGAATGATCGTCTGCGTAAGGAAGATCGCGAGGCAGCCTACCGTGACGCAGCCGGCAAAGTAATATTTGGGGATCTGCAGCGCTGGCATAACGCCGCCCACAGTCATCATGGAGCGGATCATCCGGATGGAGGCAAAGCCCACCACGCCGGAGAATACGATCACCATCAGAGTGGAGAAATGGTCGAACCAGACCTTGACCTTTGGAGGAAGTCGACGGACAAGAGAGTCCACATTGAGCTGCGAATGGTCGCGAAGGCTGATCTCCGTACCCAGCATCAGCATATAGATCATGCAGCCGCGGGCCAGCTCTTCAAACCAGCTGATGTTGAGCTTGAAAAGATTTCGATTCAATACCTGACCAAACACAGCCAGGACCATAACAGTGAAAAAGATGGTGATGAGCACCCGTTCCACCCGGTCGATCGCTTTGACAATTTTCACAGAAGTCAACCTTTCTTGCTTTCAGGATCGGCCCGGGAAACGGAGGTCATCCGCTTCCCGGGCGCTGAGAAAAGGAGGAAGATGCTTATTTCGCTGCGTTGACCATTTCGACCAGTTCGGTGGGGATGCGGTCGTTGGCGAACTCTTCGTACAGGGGCTTGCAGAGCTCGTACAGAGCGGTACGGTCAATGTCGGTAATGGTGGCGCCGTTGGCTTTGAGTGTCTCGATGGCGTCCTCGTTGGCCTGAAGCACCATGGCGCTGGCCTGGGCAATGCCATCCTTGCAGGCGGCGAAGAAGGCATCGCGCATGTCGGCAGGGATCTTCTCAATGGCTTCGTTGGAAATGAGGATGATGCAGATGTTGTAGGTGTGGCCGCTGAGCGTCAGGTACGGGGCGACCTCGGAGAAGCCGTCGGAGAGGTAGTTGGCGATGGTGTTCTCACCACCGTCCACGGTGCCCTGCTGGATCGCGGTGAACAGCTCGCTGTAGGCCATGGGGGTAGCCTGCGCGCCGATGGCGTTGAAGATACCGACGTCGACCGGGTTCTCCATGGTGCGGATCTTCAGGCCCTTGAAATCATCCACGGTATTGATGGGCTTGGAGGTGAAGCAGTGACGGAAGCCGGTGTACAGATATCCGCAGATGTTCAGGCCCTTTTCGGCGGCCTTGTCCGCGTAGTACTGACCGAGCTCGCCTTCCATGGCCTTCTGGATGTGCTCGTCGCTCTCAAAGAGGAACGGGCCGCCGACCGCGCCGAACTCGGGGATGACCGATCCGATAACGGCGAGGTTGGTAACGGCCATATCCAGCGTGTTCATCTGGATGGCTTCCTGGCTGGCGCCGACGTCGCCGAGCTGGGAGGAGGGGTAGACCTCGATCTCAATGGCGCCGTTGGTGGCTTCCTTGACGACCTCGGCCATTTTCTGGAAGGCGAGGTGGTTGGTGGCGGTGGGGTTGTGGCAGTCGCTGAACTTCAGAACAATGGGCTCGACGGTGCTGTCGGAGCCAGTGGTCGTGCCGGACTCGGTGGGGGTGGTCGCCGGGGCTTCCGTGCTGGCGCCGCAGGCAGCCAGACCGAAAACCATGACCAGAGACAGGATGAGAGCAAGGATCTTCTTCATTTCGGTTCCTCCATAATGGTTTTTTTATCTTTTATTGTGTAAACAATAAAGAACAAAGTATTTTGTGTGCCGCCCTCCGGCGGCAGAGGGTCATGCTTTGAACTCGCGGAGCAGAGCGGCGCGCAGCGCGCGCATCTCCTCCTCCGGCAGCTCAGTTACCGGCGCGTCCATGCGAAACGGTCCGCCCCAGTCCGGCGCGCCAGGGCGCTTCGGAACAAGGTGGAAGTGGACGTGCGGCATGAGATCACCGTAAATGGCGTAATTGATCTTTTCCGCGCCGACAGCCCGCTGTATCACCGAGGCGGTGCGCGCCACATCGTCCATGTAGCCGTGCCGCTCTTCCGCCGTGAGTTCAAAAAGCTCGTTCACATGGCGGAGACGGAACGCCACGACGCAGCGGCCGTAATAGGTCTGGCTGCGGAAGACGTATACCGTACTGTACGGCAGCGTACAGAGTTCCTCCATGATCGAGCGGCGAAACTCACTCTCTTCATGGCAGTAGATACATTCCAAGGCACAGACCTCCTTTTTTATTCAGGGAGCACCCGCTCCAGAAACCGCGCCGCCTGGGCGAACCATCCGGCGCAGCCGTGGGATACGTGCTTCTCCTCGCCGACCGTCGCGCGCGTGCCGAGACTCACGCCGTGCACGCCGCTGCCGTAAATATGCAGCTCATAGGGGATCTTTTCTCGCGCGAGTGCCGAAGCAAAGAGCAGCGAGTTTTCCGCGTTAACCATTTCGTCCGTAGCCGTGTGCCAGAGAAAGACCGGCGGGACACACCCGCTCACCTGCGTTTCCAGCGACACGCTCCGGCGCATTTTCGGCGTATCCTGCGCACCGAGAAGGTTATGGATTGACTCCTCGTGCGCCGCCGCGCCGGCGGTGATGACCGGATAACCGAGCACGAGCGCGTTCGGGCGAAGCTCCTCCCTTTCGGCCTCCGCCGCTGCGCTGAGAGCGGGTCGGCCCCACTTGCAGGCGTATTCCGCGGCAAGATGGCCTCCGGCGGAAAATCCGGCGAGGACGATCGCGTCTTTCCGCACATGCCACTCTCCGGCGTTTTGCCGGATGAGCCGCACCGTGCGCGCGAGCTGCTCGAGCGCGGCGGGATAAATACCCTTTTCTGTGCTGTAGCGCAAGGAGAAAACGTGATACCCTTCGGCGAGAAAGGCGCAGGCGAGCGGCTCGGATTCGCGGTCATTCGTAAAGCGGTACGCGCCGCCGGGACAGAGGATTACCGCCGGACGATCCTTCCAGCGGATGCGCTCCGACATATCCAGCACGTAGCATTCGAGCACAGCCGTATGCCCGCCGGAACTCTGAATTGGAAGAGAAAATGTCTTCACGCCGCGGTTTTCTCCTTTCTCTCGCGGTATGTTTACCGGTTTCATCTCAGCCGGTAAAAAAGCAGCGGTGCATACCGCCGTTCGGAAAAAACGGGGATCAGGCGCGGATATCGGAAACGGTTTTCAAAGTCTCGCGGCAGATTTCCGTGATGCGTCCGTAGTTCTCTTCGCGGATGAGCTTTTTCGGGCAGAGCCAGCTGCCGCCGCAGGCGAGAACGTTCGGAAGTGCAAGATAGTCGGCCAGATTCTTTTCGCCGATGCCGCCGGTTGGCATGAACTTCACCTGCGAAAACACTGCTCCGAGCGCTTTGAGCATTGGCACGCCGCCGGCCTGCTCGGCGGGGAAAAACTTCACGCAAGTCATGCCGTCGCAGACGGCCTTCTGCAGCTCACTCGCCGTGGCGACGCCGGGGAAAAACGGCAGGCTCTGCGCGCGGCACCACGTGAGCAGCGGCTCGCTGTAGCCAGGGCTTACGATGAACTGCGCTCCGGCGCTCTGCGCGCCCTCAGCGGTCTTCACATCGAGCACCGTTCCAGCACCGACGCACATCTCCGGCACCGCTTCGGCAATGCGCCGGATGGACTCCTGCGCAGCCGCGGTTCGGTAAGTGACCTCCATGACCGGAACACCGCCTTCAAGAAGCGCTCTGGCCAGCGGTACGGCCCGGTCGGCATCGTCCAGCACGACGACCGGCACAACGCCGAGACGTCCGAAAAGTTCGTAAATATCTCTCATTTGTCCCTCCATTCCGGTTCGCCTGCCATGAAGCGCTCGAGCTCCCGCCGGGAGGGAAGGCCGTCGTTGTCGCCCTTGCTCAGAAGCTGGATCGCGCCGATGGCGCAGCCGCGGCGCACCGCCTCGGCAAGAGGCATATCCTCGAGCAGCGCCGTGAGCACTCCGGCGGCAAAGCCGTCGCCCGCACCGACCGTATCCACGATCCTGTCCACATGGAAGCCCGGAACATAGCCGCTCTCCCCACTGGCAGAAGCGTAATACGCGCCCTTCGCGCCGAGCTTTACGACAACCGTCTTCGTTCCGCGGGCGATATACCACGCGGCGATCTTTTCAGGATCGTCCTCGCCCATGAGGATCTTCGCTTCCTTGACACCGGGGAGAAAAATATCGGCCTGTTCGGCGATGCCGTTAAGGCATTCGGCCATTTTTTCCGTGTCCGGCCAGAGCTGCAGCCGGAGATTCGGATCGAACGACAGCTTCACGCCGCTCCCCCTTGTGCGCGCCGCAAGCGCAAGGACGGCTTCGCGTGCAGAGTCGGAAAGCGCAGGCGTGATGCCCGTCATATGCACCAGCGCGCAGCCGGAAAGGTCGAGCGCGGCGACGTCCTCCGCCGACAGCGTGGAAGCCGCGCTGCCGCGCCGGAAGTAGAAGATGCTGGGATCGCCCTCGGCCACCATGGATTTGAACATGAAGCCAGTGGGGCGCTCGTCGGAGAAGAGGATATGTCCGGTAGAAATGCCGATTTCCTCCATCCGGTTGGTAATGCGTTTTCCGAACGGATCGCGGCCGAGCTTCGTCATGTACGACACCTCGTGGCCGAGGCGCTTCATTCCGATGGCCACATTCAGCTCCGCACCGCACGTCGTGAAGGAAAAGTGGTCTACGTCCTCCAGCCGTCCGGTCTCCTCGGCGATGAACAGACCCATCGGTTCACCGACCAGGAGCGTGGTTTTATGATTCATTGCGTATCATCCTTTTTGATTTCACCGGAGAGCCGCGTTGTGGAGCGGCGGATGCTCAGCCTGCAGCCGAGCATGAGCTCCGTTGGCTCGGCGTTCTCCGTTTCGATGTTCTCCACGAGCAGACGGGCGGCCTGCGTGCCAATATCTCTCGCGGGAACGTAAATGGTCGTGATGTTTGGCTCCACGAGCGTCGCCCAGCTCATCTCTTGCTGCCAGTTCCAGTCTTCAGGACCGCACAGGCCGATCTCCTCCGGCATGGAGAGACCGCGTGAATGGATCGCCTTATAGGCCTGAACGGTCGTAACGCTGTTGCCGCCGATTACGGCGGGCACATCGCCGGGCCGGAGACGGCAGCAGAGCCCGTCGAGCTGCATGGAGGCGGTGATGCCGAGCTTCGTGCTGACAACGAACACATCGTCGCCCGGGTCGTAGCCGTAGATCTCCTTCACCGCGGCAATGAAAGCGTCCTTGCGGCGCTGACGGGTGGAGTTTTTCTCCCAGCGCTGGGTGAAAAGCACTGGCCGCGTATAGCCCTGCTCTTTGAGATGCGCCACGAGATCGTGGAACGGCTTTTCTTGCTCGATCGTGACGATGTTGAAGCGGTAATTGCTGATATAGCGGTCGCACAGCACAACCGGCAGGCCGCGGCTCGCCACGCCGATAAGATGGTTGTTCTGGCTGGACGTGGTGTTGACCAGAAGCCCCGCAACGCCCTTGGAGATGAGCATATCGATGAGCTCCTCTTCCTTCTGCAGGCTGTCGTCGCAGTTGGCAAAGATCGGAACATAGCCGCGCTCCGCCAGATAGTCCCCGATGGCGATGATCAGCGCCGATGAGAACGGCGTGGACATATCGGATATGAGAACGCCGATCAGATTTGTTTTCTTGCGCTTGAGATTGCGGGCGATGTCGCTCGGCTGGTAGTTCGTCAGCTCGATGGCGGCACGCACCCGCTCGCGGGTCTTTTCGCTCATCATTTCCCCGTGTCCGTTGATGTAACGGGAAATGGTGGTTTTTGACACGCCTACGGCTCTCGCGATATCATCGATCGTTGTCTTGGACTCTCTGGCCATGGAGCAGACCCCTTTCGCCTTTTTTCTTAATTTTTATGTAAGTATCATAACAGGGAAAGGGGCGCTTGACAATCACACGTCGCAGAGATCGAGACGGCAGGAGTCGAGATTGTAGCGCTCGTGTTCGAGATCGCGGCGCTCGATGATGAGCTGGCGTTCCTTCTCCCAGGTCAGATGACGGTAGGGCTCGGCCTTCTCGTCGGTCTTGAGCCAGTTCATGAAGTCCTCAAAAATTTCGGGCTGCCACGGGAACTCATCGATGGCGGTGGCGGAGTAGACGCCCTCGTGAATGCGCTGGAAGCCGAAAATGTCGCGGACATGGATCTTCTCGGCGTCGTCGGCAACTTCCTCTGCCATGTGCGGCGGGATGAAGCACACGCCGCTCTCGCAGGCGTAAACAACGTCGCCGGGGAGGCAGGTGGCGTGGCCGATGCGGCAGGGCGCGTTGTAGCCGACGAGCGTGATATCGCGGATCGGCGAGGGGTGGAAGCCGCGGTAGAAGATGTTGATATCCTCAATCTCGCGGATCTGCTGCAGATCGCGGATGCTGCCCCATACGACGGCGCCGCCGCGCTTCGTCTTCTGGCGGATCACGGTGGCAAGATTGCCGCCGACGAGCGTGCCGTACTCGGTCTTATCGAAAAGGTCGGCGACAAAAACGTCGTCCTCAACCAGGCCGTCCACGACCCACTGGTTGTACATACCCTTCATGCCCTGGCTCTTAGCCTGACGCATCATAGCAAGCTCCAGATCCTCGCGGATGGGAACGAACGTCGCCGTCACGGCGCGGCCGACGGTCGGCTTCTGCGTGTTGTGCGTGCACTTGAACTCACCCTGGAACTGATAGTTGTTCAGCTTCATCCAGGCCAGACGCCAGACTTCCTCGATGCTCATGTTGCGCAGACGCTCGAGAACGCTGTCGGAAACGCGGGGGCGTCCGTCCGGGAAGCGCTCGCCGGTCCAATAAGAAGTCATCTGAATGATGTCATCACGGTTGTTGAACTGCATGGTGTATAAGTTCCTTTCTGCTCCGGCTGTTATTTGTTAACCGGTTTCATTCCGCGGGATAAAAGAACGCCCTCGGCGCGATCCGATGGGCTGGTTCTCTTTTCGCCGTCATTCTCTCGCATTTTTCCGCTTTTGTCTACCCCAAAATTGTATTTTCGTACAGCCTAATAAAAAACTCCGCGCCATTTTGGTAACTTAAACGAAAAGTTACGAAATCGGTTTCGTAATGGAAACGTTTCTTCGTATTGGAGCAAGTTTTCTCCCCGCTGTCAGCGAAAAAGCCTTGACAGGCTCGCTTTGGGCGGGTATAATGTGCCGGTGACAGGGAAAAATCCTTGACAGAGGGAGGCAGAGAGTATGGAAGAAGCGCTCTTTCGCACGATGCTCTTTGACTCTTACGGCGAGCTGCTCACCGAAAAGCAGCGCGAGTATTTTGACCTGCATTACAACGAAGACCTCTCTCTTGCCGAGATCGCGCAGAGCGAGGGCGTTTCCCGGCAGAGCGTGTGGGACATCATCCGCCGCGCTGAGGAGACGATGCGCCGGTTTGAAGAGAAAACCGGGCTGGTCGCGCGCTTCGCCGCCGAGCGGGACATTCTCGCCGCGGCGCAGGAAAAGCTCGCGCGGCTCGAAACCATGACCGATGGCGCCGCGCAGAGCTTAGCGCGCGAGATCGCCGCCGCATTACAGGAGCTGGGACATGGCATTTGAAAATCTTTCCGACAAACTCAATAACGTTTTCAAAAAGCTCCGCGGCAAGGGCCGCCTGTCGGAGTCGGACGTAAAGGAAGCGATGCGCGAGGTGCGTCTCGCGCTGCTCGAGGCCGACGTGAGCTACAAGGTCGTCAAGGACTTTGTCAAATCCGTCAGCGAGCGTGCCGTCGGCACGGACGTGCTCGAGAGCCTCTCCCCCGCGCAGATGGTCATCAAGATCGTCAACGAGGAGCTGTGCGCGCTCATGGGCGGCCAGAGTCAGAAGCTCAACATCGGCTCAAAGTCGCCGAGCGTCGTGATGCTCGTCGGTCTGCAGGGCGCCGGTAAAACCACGAACGGCGCGAAGCTCGCCGCGCTCATGCGCAAGAGCCAGAACAAGCGCCCCCTGCTCGTCGCGTGCGACGTATACCGTCCCGCCGCGATCGATCAGCTCAAGACCGTCGGCAAAAAGCTCGATCTTCCCGTATACGAGGAAGGCCAGGGCGACCCGGTGGAGATCGCCAAGCACGCGATCGACCACGCCCGCCGCCACGGAAACGATCTCGTATTTCTCGATACCGCCGGACGCCTCCACATCGACGAGGCGCTCATGGACGAGCTGCGCCGCATCAAAGCCGAGACCGAACCGGCGGAGATTTTGCTCGTCGTGGACGCGATGACCGGCCAGGACGCCGTGAACGCCGCCGCCGCCTTTGACGAGGCGCTCGGCATCACCGGCGTGATGCTCACCAAGCTCGACGGCGACGCCCGCGGCGGCGCCGCGCTCTCCGTCAAGGCCGTGACGGGCAAGCCCATCAAGTTCGCCGGCGTCGGCGAAAAGCTCGACGCCATCGAGGTCTTCCACCCCGACCGCATGGCGAGCCGCATTCTCGGCATGGGCGACGTGCTCACGCTCATCGAAAAGGCGGAGGCCGCCGTCGATGAGAAGAAAGCGCAGGAGCTCGCCGAAAAGCTCAAAAAGAACCGCTTCACGCTGACCGATTATCTCGACCAGCTCAACTCCATGAAGAACATGGGCTCGCTGCAGGAGCTCGCCGGGATGGTGCCGGGGCTGGACGCCAAGGCGCTCGCCGGTGCGAAGATCGACGAGAAGGCCATGGCGCACACCGAGGCGATCATCCTCTCCATGACTCCCGCCGAACGCGAGAACCCCTCGATTCTGAACTCCAGCCGAAAGCGGCGCATCGCCGCTGGCGCGGGCGTCGGCGTAGTGGACATCAACCGTCTGCTCAAGCAGTTTGAAATGATGCAGACGATGGCGCGCCAGCTCTCCGGCAAGAAAATGAAGCGCTTCCAGCGCGGCGGCGGCAAAATGCCGTTCGGCTTCTAACAGCTTTTTGTTGCACAGCAATAAAAATATAAAATTTTAAACATTTTTGGAGGAAACACATCATGGTCAAAATCCGTCTGCGCCGCGTCGGCGCCAAGAAAGCCCCGTTCTACCGCGTCGTCGTGGCCGACAGCCACTTCGCCCGCGACGGCCGCTTCATCGAAGAGATCGGCACCTACGATCCTCTGACCGAGCCTGCCACCATCAAGATCGACATGGAGCGCGCCAAGTACTGGATCTCCAACGGCGCCCAGCCCACCGACACGGTCCGCGGCCTGCTGAAGAAAGCTGAAGCCTGATTCCGAGGGCTGCCGGAATGAAAGAACTGCTGACCTACATCGTGCAAAGTCTCGTGGAGAAATCGGACGAGGTCTCCGTGACAGAGCACGAGACCGGCGGCGAAACCGTTTTTGAAGTGCGGGTCGCCCCCGGCGACATGGGCAAGGTCATCGGCCGTCAGGGCCGCGTGGTCAAGGAGATCCGCGTGCTGATGAAGGCCGTCGCCCAGCGACAGGGAAAAAAGGTCTCGGTCGAGATCCTCGACTGAGTCTCAAACCCAAAACCCAAACCGCAGGGGTGGGGCGCTGCCCCGTCCCTGCGGTTTCCATATCTGGAGGTTTACCTATGGCAAAGGAGCCGTATCTCGAAGCGGGAAAGATCATCAACACGTTCGGCGTGCGCGGCGAGGTCAAGCTCGACCCGTGGTGCGACAGCGCCGAGTTTTTAAAGCCGCTCAAAACGCTCTACATTGATGGCGCGCCGCGCGCCGTCGCCTCGTCGCGCGTCCACAAGGGCATGCTCATCGTCCGCTTTGCGGATGTGGAGGACGTGAACGGCGCGATGCTTCTCAAAAACAAGATCGTGTACTTCGCCCGCAGCGACGTGCGTCTGCCGAAGGGACGGCACTTTGTCGCCGATCTTCTCGGCGCGGCGGTCGTGGACGAGCAGGGCACGGAGATCGGCAAGCTCACCGAGGTGCTCGATATGCCCGCCGGGCAGGTCTACGTCGTGCAGGGCGAGACCGAGCACACGATCCCCGCCGTGCCGGAATTTATTCTTGACATCGACGCGGACGAGAAAACGATCCGCGTTCATCTGATAGAAGGGATGTGACGCCATGCGCATCGACATTCTGACGCTCTTCCCCGACGCGGTGGAGGCGTCGCTCAAGATCAGCATTCTCGGCCGCGCCGAGAAGAAGGGCATTCTGGACATCCACGCCGTCCAGATCCGCGACTATACCGAAAACAAACAGCAGCAGGTGGACGATTACCCCTACGGCGGCGGCTGGGGCTGCGTGATGATGGCGCAGCCGCTCAAGTCGTGCCTTGACGATGTGTGCGCCAAGGCGGGCGAAAAGCGCCGCCGCGTCATTTACATGTCCCCGCAGGGCAAGACGTTCGACCAGAGCTGCGCGCGCCGTCTTGCCGCGGACTACGACCATCTCGTGCTCGTGTGCGGCCACTACGAGGGCGTGGACGAGCGCTTCATCGAAGAGTGCGTGGACGAGGAGATCTCCCTCGGCGACTTTGTTCTGACCGGCGGCGAGATCGCCGCCATGGCGGTGACGGACGCCGTGTGCCGCCTTATCCCCGGCGTACTCGCGGATGAGGAGTGCTTCACCGGCGAGAGCCACTGGGACGGCCTGCTCGAATACCCGCAGTACACCCGCCCGGACATGTGGGAGGGGCGCGAGGTGCCGCCCATTCTGCGCAGCGGCGTAGACCGCGAGATCGCCCGCTGGCGGCGGAAAAAGATGCTCGAGCGCACGATGGACAAGCGCCCGGAGCTTTTTGAAAAGTTCGTACCGCAGACCGACGAAGACAAGGCCCTGCTCGACGAGATCGACGCCGAGCGCCATCCGCGCCCCGTGCCGCCGAAGATCGACTGCCGCCGCGCGGAGGAAGCCGACCTGCCCACCATTCTCGGCATTGCGGACGAGGCAAAAGCGTTTCTCGCTTCGCAAGGGCTGGACCAGTGGCAGCACGGCTACCCCGCGGAGGAGGACTTCCGGCGGGACATCGAGCGCGGTGACGGCTGGCTCTTCACCGCGGACGGAAATCCGGCCGGTTATCTCTGCATCAGCCGCCGGAGCGAGGCGGCATACACCGCCATTGAGGGCGAATGGCTCTCGTGCGCGGGGCCGTATCTCACGATCCACCGCATCATGGTTTCGGACGCCTACCGCGGAAAAGGCATCGCCTCGGAAATGATCTCGCTCGCGGACGACTTTGCCCACGCCTACTGCTGCGCGGGCGTGCGCATCGACACCGCCCCCGGCAATGAGCCCATGCGCGCCATGCTGCGCAAAAACGGCTTTGATACCTGCGGCACGATCCGACTCGTCGGCGGCGTGGACGACGGCGCGCTGCGCATCGCGCTCGAAAAGCTGGTGGAACGATGAATCTGACCGACTACCGCGACATAACGGCGCTTTTGCAGCGCCACGGCTTCCGCTTTTCCAAATCCATGGGGCAGAACTTTCTGACCGCCGCGTGGGTGCCGCAGCAGATCGCCGCCGAAAGCGGCATCACGGCAGCCGACGGCGCGCTCGAGATCGGTCCCGGCGTCGGCTGTCTCACGGCGGAGCTTGCGAAAACCGCAGGCCGCGTCACGGCCGTTGAGCTGGACGAGCGGCTGCGGGGCGTGCTCGGCGAAACGCTCGCGGATTTTGATAATGTGTCGGTCGTTTTTGCCGACGCGCTCAAGGCGGATCTGCCGGCCATCTGCGCCGAAACGCTCGGCGAAAGACCGTGGAAGGTGTGCGCCAATCTGCCGTACAACGTGACGACGCCGCTCATCACCGCGTTTCTCGAGGCAGGCTGCTTTGAGAGCGTCACCGTGATGATCCAGAAGGAAGTCGCGCAGCGGCTGTGCGCCGCGCCCGGCACGGGCGAGTACGGAGCCTTCTCCGTGCTCGTGCAGTGGTACGCCGAGCCGAAGCTTCTCTTTGACGTGCCGCCGCACTGCTTCGTGCCGCAGCCGAAGGTGACGAGCGCCGTTGTGCGCATGGACCGGCGCGCCGCGCCCCCCGCGAGCGTGGACGACAAAAAGCTCTTCTTCCGCACCGTGCGCGCCGCGTTCGCCCAGCGGCGGAAAACGCTTTCAAACGCACTGCGTTCGGGCTTTTCCGAGCTCGACCGCGCCGCCATTGAGTCCGCCATGGAGGAAACCGGCCTTCCGCCCGCCGTGCGCGGCGAAACGCTCTCCATCGCGCAGTTTGCCGCGCTCTCGAATGCGCTTTTACGCAAGTTTGACAAATGAAAATTGCAAATTTCCTTACTTTTTTCGATATACGCCATTGCCAAACGGAACTTTTCCGTCTATTATGAATAATATAATGTAAAAGCAATGGGAGGCTCCGGGACATGGCATATACGATCAACCATTATATCACCGACTGGGTCGAGGAGAGCCGCGCGCTGATGCAGCCGGACAAGGTCCTCTGGATCGACGGCACGGAGACGCAGCTCGAGGAGCTGCGCCGCGAGGCGTATATCACCGGCGAGCTCATCAAGCTCAACCAGGAAAAGCTGCCGGGCTGCGTATACCACCGCAGCGCGCTCAACGACGTTGCCCGCGTCGAGGGACGCACGTTCATCTGCTGCAAAAAGGAAGAGGACGCCGGCCCCACGAACAACTGGATGGCGCCGGACGAGATGAAGGCGAAGCTGCACGATATCTATGCCGGGTGCATGCGCGGCCGGACAATGTATGTTATTCCCTATTCGATGGGCGCGATCGGCTCGCCGTTTGCCAAGTACGGCATTGAGATCACCGACTCGATCTACGTCGTCTGCTGCATGGCGATCATGACGCGCGTCGGCACGAAGGTCTATGAAGCGCTCGGCGATTCGCCGGACTTTGTCAAGGGTCTCCACTCCAAGGCCGAGCTCAACGCCGACAAGCGCTATATCGCGCACTTCCCGGAGGAAAACCTCATCATGTCCGTCAACTCCGGCTACGGCGGCAACGCGCTACTCGGCAAGAAGTGCTTCGCGCTGCGCATCGCCTCCACGCTGGGCCGTGAGGAGGGCTGGCTCGCCGAGCACATGCTCATTCTCGGCGTGCAGAACCCCAAGGGCGAGATCCGCTATGTCTGCGGCGCGTTCCCGTCCGCCTGCGGCAAGACCAACCTCGCCATGCTCATTCCCCCGGCGGCGTGGCGTGAGAAGGGCTGGAAGTGCTGGTGCGTCGGCGACGATATCGCCTGGCTGCGCCCCGGCCCGGACGGACGGCTCTGGGCCGTCAACCCGGAAAACGGCTTCTTCGGCGTCGCCCCCGGCACGAGCGAAAAGACGAACCCCAACGCTCTCGCCGCGACGCGCAAGAACACCATCTTCACGAACGTCGTCCTCAAGCCGGACGGCACCGTCTGGTGGGAAGGGCTCGACAAGAACCCGCCGACGGACGCGCTCAACTGGAAGGGCGAGCCGTGGGATCCCGCCTCCGGCGTGCCCGGCGCGCATCCGAACTCCCGCTTCACCTCTCCGGCGATCAACTGTCCGTGCATTTCCAGCGAATTTGAAAATCCGCAGGGCGTGCCCATCTCCGCGATCGTGTTCGGCGGCCGCCGCGCCAAGACCGCGCCGCTCGTCTACCAGAGCCGCGACTGGGGTCACGGCGTATTCGTCGGCAGCATCATGGCCTCCGAAAAGACCGCCGCGGCCGAGGGTAAGGTCGGCGAGACCCGCCGCGACCCGATGGCAATGCTCCCCTTCTGCGGCTACAACATGGGCGACTACTGGCAGCACTGGCTGGACATGGAAAAGCTCGTCACCAAGCCGCCGGTCATCGCAAACGTCAACTGGTTCCGCACCGACGACGAGGGACATTTCCTCTGGCCGGGCTTCGGCGACAACCTGCGCGTGATCGAGTGGGTGCTGCGCCGCGCCTTCGGCGAGGTGGACGCGCGCGAAACCACGCTCGGCTATGAGCCGTACCCCGAGGATATCGATCTCGAGGGCAGCGGCGTGACGAAGGAAACGCTCGCCGATCTTCTCTCCGTCGATCCCGAGCTCTGGAAGGCCGAGTGCAAGGGCATCCATGAGTTTTACGCCAAGTTCGGCGACAAGCTCCCGCAGCGTCTCGCCGATGAGCTCGCCGCTCTCGAAGCGCGGCTCGGATAAGGGAATATACAAGAGCCGGGGCATGACCGCATTACCGCGTGTCATGCCCCGGTTTTTCATTGCTCCGATGTACCGGAGCTTTTTCTATTTCATCGAGCACCCATTGCGCCATCTCACGCACTTCCGGCGATTCATCCCCGCACGCCTTCCGGATGACCGGCAGGTATCGGAGATCGCCGCTGTTCCGCATGGCGTTGAGCGCGTTCGTTTTGTACCGCCACTCCTTCCCCTTGGGGATGTACCACAGCTTCGGCTGCACAGCAGAGCGCAGCCAGTCGTAACCGGCAAGAACGATCTCCTCCAGCGCAGACTGTCCGGCCCACGCCTCCAGCCCCGGAAACTTCTCCGTATCCTTCCACGCATTCGTATTGTGCGGGCAGGCATCCTGACAGACGTCGCAGCCGAATATCCACGGTCCGATCTCGCCGCGCCGCGGCTCTGTCCGCATATCCCAGGCGTCCCACGTCGTCAGGCAGGAAACGCAGGTATTCCGGTTCATCGTATACGGTGCTTCGAGCGAGTGCGTAGGACAGGCGCGTATACACAGATCGCAGGACTCCGCGCAGGGCCGAAGCGTGCTCTCCGCTGTGAGCTGCAGCGGCTCATCGATAAGGAACGCTTCCAGATACTGATACGAGCCCTTTTCCGTATAGAAGAAATTGTTTTTGCGCACGATCCCGATCCCCGCCTGCATTGCCGCCCAGCGCAGCGCGGTAAGCGCAAAATCGCGGTTGAACGCCACGCGCAGCCCGCTGTCCCGAAGATACTTCTCCAATGCCGCGCCGGCTTTGTAGCCCTGCGAGTCTGGGTTTCGTCTCCCGTCCGTCAGATAGTACTTGGCAATATGCCCGCGCACGGCGGCAGGAATGCGGTACTTCCCATACCAAAACGACACAATCACAATGGCTTTTGCCCACGGAAATTCCTTTTCCGGGTATGCAAATTTTCGGAAGCCTTCGTACTTCCTTCTCGTCTCGGGAAAATGCTCCATGCGCTCTTCGAGCTTAGCTTCATACCCGCGCATCATCTCCACGGGAATCATGCCGCATTTGTCATAGCCGAGCTCAATGGCCTTTTCTACGATCTCTGCTGCACTTACCGCCATAAGGACATTCTCCTCCTGCGTTTCGATTCACCGGGCTTTTTCCGGGTAACTATAGCACACTTTACGGCACATCACAAGGAGCCAAGAGCAAACAGAACCTTTTCATAGTCCTTTACATAGTACCGGATGTTTTTTCGGCCTTTGGAGAGGATGGCATGTCCCTCCGCCTCCAGCTTTTCCTTCTGTGACTCGATTCCTCCCGGATATTTTTCGTTGAGTTCCCCGTTCGCCTTCAGCGTCCTCCAATACGGCGTTTCGTCCCCGGAGCGCTGATGGCTCGCCCACGCCGCGATGGAGACAAAGATCCCCGCTGTGATCGGCTCGGTAAAGTCCGCGCCGCTCTGCTTTGCGAAATATTCTCGTATCTCCCCCACGGTGGTCACCCTGCCGTAGGGGACTCTTTTAATCACGCAGTCATAGTCGAGCGGCGGAGCGAAGTACATTTTGTTCCCGCCATATTTCTCAATGCTTTTCCGGTCGGTAATAATTTGTATCTTGGGCATGTCCTTGCTGTCATGCAGCATGGCGTTAAAATTCTTGGTGTCCTCGTTGGCCATTTCGCCACCTCCCGATGCAAGGATATCGTGTTTCGAAGCGCAATGCAATGAGACGGTTTAAAAAGTATTCTTTTTCGACTCCACGGTATTCAGGCACAGCCCCGCATGCAAAGCGCAAAAAGCTGCTGTCGCTATCGCAACAGCAGCTTTTCGGTAACGTATCTTATTTCGCGTAATCGACGGCCTTGGTCTCGCGCAGGACGTGGACCTTGATCTGGCCGGGGTACGTAAGCTCGGCTTCGATCTTCTTGGCGATGTCGCGCGCGAGCAGGACGATCTGATCCTCGCTGACCTCTTCGGGCTTGACCATGACGCGGATCTCGCGGCCGGCCTGAATGGCATAGCAGCTCGCAATGCCGGGGAACGAGCGGGAGACTTCCTCCAGCTTTTCGAGACGCTTGACATAGTTCTCGATGTTCTCGCGGCGCGCGCCGGGACGGGCGGCGGAGATCGTGTCGGCGGCCTGCACGATGCAGGCGATGACCGTGTGCGGCTCCACGTCGCCGTGGTGCGCTTCGATCGCGTGGATGACCTCTTCGGACTCCTTGTACTTGCGGGCAAGGTCTACGCCGATGGTCACATGGCTGCCCTCGACCTCGTGGTCGATGGACTTGCCGAGATCGTGCAGGAGACCGGCGCGCTTGGCCAGGGCAATGTCCACGCCGAGCTCAGCGGCGAGCAGCCCGGAGATCTGGGCGACCTCGATGGAGTGGTTGAGCACGTTCTGACCGTAGCTCGTGCGGTAGCGCTGGCGGCCGAGGAGCTTGACGAGATCGGGGTGCAGGCCGTGGACGTTCGTCTCAAACACGGCGCGCTCGCCCTCTTCCTTGATGGTCTGGTTGACCTCGCGCTGGGCCTTGGCGACCATTTCCTCGATGCGGGCGGGGTGGATGCGGCCGTCCTGAATGAGCTTTTCGAGCGCAAGGCGCGCGACTTCGCGGCGGACGGGATCAAAGCTTGAGACCGTGATGGCCTCCGGCGTATCGTCGATGATGAGATCGCAGCCGGTGAGCGTTTCGATGGAACGGATGTTGCGTCCCTCGCGGCCGATGATGCGGCCCTTCATTTCGTCGTTGGGGAGAGGAACGACGGAAACGGTGATCTCGCTCGTGTGGTCGGCGGCGCAGCGCTGGATGGCCGTGGCGATGACCTCGCGGGCCCTCTGCTCGGCCTCGTCCTTGAACTGGGCTTCAACTTCCTTGACCTTGGCGGCCATTTCGTGCGTGCAGTCGGCCTCAACGCTCTTGATGAGATACTGCTTGGCTTCCTCCACGGAGTAGCCGGAGATCTTTTCGAGCATGTCGAGCTGGCTCTTCTTGATGAGCTTGATCTCCTCCTGCTGGGCGTCGGCTTCCTGGAGCTTGCGGTTGAGAGTCTCGGTCTTCTTTTCGAGCGCTTCGGTCTTGCGGTCGAGATTTTCTTCCTTCTGCTGGAGACGGCGCTCCTGCTTGGAAACTTCGTTGCGGCGCTCTTTTACTTCGCGGTCGCACTCGGTGCGGGTGCGATGGATCTCTTCCTTCGCCTCGAGCAGCGCCTCGCGCTTTTTGTTTTCAGCGGCTTTAATGCCTTCGTTGATGATGCGCTTCGCTTCATCCTCGGCGCTGGCGATCTCGCGCTCGGAAACCTTTTTCCGGTACATGACGCCCAGCACAAAGCCGATCAGCAAAAACACCAGCACGGCAATGATGCTGGCGACGATCATCCATACGGACATTTGCGGCATAAGTCGGTCTACCTCCTTCTTCCTTAGTCTTCTTATGATAAAGGGTCATTTTGAAATTAAAGGAGTTCCCCATCTCTCCCATAATATCATAAGGTACATTTTATCGATTCTTTAACGTTATGTCAAGCGGTTTCTGCTGTGCAGGAAACAAAATATTACAATTTGTAATATGCAGGGCAAAACTGCACGCCGCAGCCTTTCCCATGGGGAAATTTTTGTATGTCAAGACCGAATTTTGCCAAAATTCCCGGCCCGATTTTCTACGCTTTTTCGCATTGACTTTCCATAATTTCCGCCGCCGGAGCCGGCGGAACGTGCCTCTTCCGGGAAAACGCAACCGGGATTTCAAAGAGTTATCAACATTTCCCACAGACTTTTCAACATCGATTTTTTCTTTGTATTTCAATGCTTATCCGGAGAATATCCAGAAAATGTCAATCCCGCAAACGGCATTTTGTTTGTTTCCGGCTGCCGTTATCCGGTTTCCATAACGAACCGTCCCGCGCGATATGCAGGGAAAAATGCACGGCACTGCAAAACCGGCGGAGGCCGAAGCCCCGCCGGTATCAAATCTGAAGTAAGGTCTGTGTGATTTATCGCATAAATCCGCCCTCGCGCATGGAGACGTAGTCGTTTCCGGCGACGATGATGTGGTCGGAAAGCTCCACGCCGAGCAGATCGAGCGCGCGGGCGAGCCGCGCCGTGGAGGTCTCGTCCTCCACGGAAGGCAGCGCCACGCCGCTGCGGTGGTTGTGCGCGAGGATGACGGCGCTCGCGCGGTACTGCAGCGCAAGCTCGGCGAGCCTGCGGGCGTTTACTTCGGCGGCATCCACCGTGCCGCGGCTTATCACCGCGCAGCGGATGGGACGCTTCCGCGCATCGAGCAGCAGCGCATAGACGGTCTTCTCCGTCTCGTACATAAACCGCGGGATGAAATAGTGTCCCGCAGCCTCGGCGGAATCGATCGGCTCGTTCGACGGCGTCTTGTCGAGCAGGTACCGGCGGCTGACCTCCGGGATGAGCCGGAGAAGCGTCACGGCGTTCTCGCCGATGCCCGGCACCGCGAGCAGCTCCTGCTCGTTTGCCTCCAGCACGGCGGAAAACGAGCCGAACCGCTCGAGAAGCGCGTGAGCCATGCCGTTCGTATCGCGCCGGGGCGCGGCATAAAAGAGCAGCAGCTCCAAGGCGTTTATGTCGTTGAAGTTTTCGAGACCGTGGCCGCGGAAGCGTTCCTTCATCCGCGAGCGGTGGCCGTCGTGGACGCCCATTTCCCTCGCCCCTTATTTTTTATCTTATCCTATCTTATCCGATCTGCTTTTCGAGCGGCATCGTTGCGTAGGCGTTGAGCTCCGGCCCGGCGGTATGCCCGGCGAGGAACTCATAATAGCCCTGGCAGCCGATCATCGCGGCGTTGTCGCCGCAGAGACGGAGCGGCGGGACGAAAAGCTGTGCGCCCGACTTTTCCGCAGCGGCGGCAAAGTCGGCGCGGATGCGCGAATTTGCCGCGACGCCGCCCGCCACGGCGATCTTTTTGTACCCGAGCTCCGCGGCCGCCGCCATCGTGCGCGGCACGAGCGATTCGCTCACCGCGCGGCAGAGCGACGCCGCGAGCCCCGCGCGGTCGAGCGCCTCGCCGGTCTTCTCGCAGTGGTGGGCAAGATTGATAACGGCGGTCTTGAGACCGGAAAAGCTCATGTCATAGGGATTCTCGCCGACGAACGGGTGCGGCAGCGTGTAGGCGTCGTCGCGCCCCTCCTTCGCCAGCCGGTCGATCGGCGCGCCGCCGGGATACGGCAGGCCGAGCACACGCGCGGATTTATCAAAGCATTCGCCCGCGGCGTCGTCGCGCGTCTGGCCGAGAATGCGAAGATCGGTATAGTCGCGCACGTCCACGAGCATCGTGTTGCCGCCGGAGATGGCAAGACAGAGGAACGGCGGCTCAAGCTCCGGATAGGCAATGTAGTTTGCGGCGATGTGGCCGCGGATGTGGTGCACCGGAATGAGCGGGATGCCGAGCGCCGCCGCGGCGCTTTTGGCAAAATTCACGCCCACGAGCACCGCGCCGATGAGTCCCGGCGCATACGACACCGCCACGGCGTCAAGCTCGGACTTTTTCACGCCCGCCGCCGCAATCGCGCGGTCAGCCAGCCGCGAGATGACCTCCACATGGCTGCGCGAGGCGATCTCCGGCACGACGCCGCCGTATACGGCGTGCAGGTCGGCCTGTGAGAAGATCTGGTCGGTGAGCACCTTTCGTCCATTTTCGGTCACGGCGACGGCGGTCTCGTCGCACGTGGATTCCACGGATAATATCAGCATTGCGTTACTCCGCCTCTTTTTGGAAGAATTTCGACATCAGAATAGCATCTTCCGCCGGTTTTTCATAGTAGTTTTTTCGTTTTCCCACGATCTCAAAGCCGTTTTTTTCATAGAGCCGCCGCGCGGCGAGATTGCTCTCGCGCACCTCGAGCTGTAAAACGGCGGCGCCGCGCCGCTCGCTTTCGGCAAAAAGCGCTTTCAAAAGCGCCGCGCCGATCCCGCGGCGGCGAGAGTCCGGCGCCACGGCCACGTTGCCGATATCGCCCTCGTCGAGCACGAAGCGCGCCCAGACGTAGCCGAGAAGGTCATTCCCTTCTTCGGCGGCGAGGATGACGCCGCCGTCCGTTTCCCAAAGGCGCGCGAGCATTCCTTCGTCCGCGCCGTCCGGAAATTCGGCGCGCTCGAGCGCGGCAACGGCGGGAATGTCGGAAAGCTCCGCTCTGCGAACGATCATGTTCCGTGCGCCTCCGCCCAGTTTCTGCCCCAGCCGGCGTCCGCGGTGAGCGGCACGGTGTAAGCTGCGGCATGTTCCATTTCCTCGCGCAGCACCTGCACGGCCTTTTCCCGCTCCGCTTCCGGGCATTCGACGATCAGCTCGTCGTGCACCTGCAAGATGAGCTTTGCCTTCATGCCCTCGGCGCGGAGCCGCTTGTCCACATGCACCATGGCGAGCTTTATAACGTCCGCCGCCGTGCCCTGAATCGGCATGTTGAGCGCGACGCGCTCGCCGAACGCGCGCAGCGCCGGAACGTTCAGTTCCGGCAGATACCGCCGCCGGTGGAAAAGTGTTTCGGCGTAGCCGAGCTCCTTCGCGTGCCGGACGGCTTCCTTCTGGTAATCGCGCACGCCGCGGAAGCGCGCGAAATAGGCGTCCATATACTCCTTCGCCTCGCCGTAGCCGACGCCGATGTCCTGCGCGAGCGAGAAGGCGGAAATGCCGTACACGATGCCGAAGTTCACGGCCTTCGCTCTCCGGCGCTCCTCGGCGGTGACGTCCTCAAGCGGCACGCCGAACACCTGTGAGGCCGTGACGCGGTGGACGTCCTCGCCGGAGAGAAACGCCGCGCGCATCGCCTCGTCGCCCGAGATGTGCGCGAGCAGGCGAAGCTCGATCTGCGAATAGTCCGCGTCCACGAGCACGTTGCCGGGCGCGGCGACGAACATTTTGCGCAGTCCCGCCCCCAGCTCGCGCCGGACGGGGATGTTCTGCAAGTTCGGCTCGGTGGACGAGAGACGCCCCGTCGCCGTGACGGTCATCTGGAAATTGGTATGGATGCGTCCGTCCGCGCCGATGACCTTCAAGAGGCCATCCGCGTAAGTGGATTTGAGCTTGGTGAGCTCGCGGTATTCGAGCACATGGCGCACGATGGGCTCATAGCGGAGCTTATCGAGCACATCGGCATTGGTGCTCCAGCCGGTCTTGGTCTTTTTCCCGCCGGGGAGTCCGAGCTTTTCAAAAAGCACGGCGCCGAGCTGCTTCGGGGACTGGATGTTGAACTCCTCCCCCGCCTCGGCCCAGACCGCTTCGCGCAGCGCGTCGATGCTGCCCGTAAGACTCTCACCGAAGGCGCGCAGCGCCTCCGCGTCGGCAAGGAAGCCCTCGTTTTCCATTTTGGCAAGCACCGCGCAGAGCGGCAGCTCGATCTTTGTAAAAAGCTCCTCCATCTGCGTCTCGCGCAGCTTCGGCAGCATAACTTCCTCGAGCGCCGCGACGCTCGCCGCGCGCGAGGCCATCTCGCCGAGCCGGTCGGCGAGCGTTTTTCCCTCCCCGCCGGAGAGGTCAAGCATGAGCTGATCGCCGCTGTCCGCCGCGCCGGACGAGGTATGCGGCGTGAAGCCGCAATAGGCGAGCGTGAGCTTTTCGATCTCGTACCCGGCGGCAGTCGCGTCGAGAAGATACCCGGCGAGCGCGCTGTCAAACACCCAGTTTTCGAGCGCGTCCACACCTCGCGCGAGCAGCGCGCGCTGCAGATTCTTCACATCGTGCCCCGCCTTACGGCGCTCGGGCGCAAAGAGCAGCGCGAGCGCCGCGGTATAGCCGTCCCGGTATGCCTCCGGCGTCAGAAATACCGCGAGCGCGTCTTTTTCGGAAACGCTGAAATGCGCGAGCGTCTCGCCGCTTTCGGCATCAAACCAGTAATAGGCGACGGCGTCCCCCGCCCGCTCCAGCGCGGCGCGGAGGTCTTTTTCCGTTTGCGGCGTCACGCTCTCGCATGTGCCATCGAATACGGTCTCTTCCTTTTTCTCCTCCGCGGCCGGCTTCAGGCCCCACTTTTCAATGAACTTCTGGAAGCCGAGACGCCGGAAAATTTCATATGCCGCGCCGCCGTAGTCTGCCGGGCGGCGAAGCTCGTCGGGGGAAATATCGATGGGAGCCTTGCGGTCGATCGTGGCGAGATAGTACGAATCCTCGGCGCTCTCTTTGCCGTTTTCGAGCTTTGTGCGCAGCGAGGCGCGGATGTCGGGATCGCTGATATGCTCGTACACGCCCGCGAGCGAGCCGTACTTCCGCACAAGCTCGAGCGCCGTCTTCTCCCCCACGCCGGGGACGCCGGGGATGTTGTCGCTCGTGTCGCCCATGAGGGCCTTGAGATCGACCATGTGCGGCGCGTCAAAGCCGTATTCCTCGCGGAAGCGCTCGGGCGTATAGTTGACGGTCTCGGTCTGGCCCATACGCGTTTTGACGTTGAGCACGCGCACATGCTCACCCACGAGCTGCAAAGCGTCCTTATCGCCGGTGACGACGACGCACTCCCAGCCCTGCTCCGCTCCGATGCGGCTCACGGTGCCGAGAAGATCGTCCGCCTCCCAGCCGGAGAGCTCGCGCCGCTCGATGCCGAGCGCGTCGAGCACGTCCTTCAAAACCGGCATCTGCGCGGCGAGATCGTCCGGCATGGGCTTGCGCGTCGCCTTATACGCCTCGCTGTGCTTGTGGCGGAACGTCGGCTCGCGGCGGTCGAACATGACGCAGAGCGCGTCCGGCTTTTCGTCGTCGAGCAGGCGCTGCAGAATGTTCAGAAAGCCGAAAACGGCGTTCGTCGGCGTGCCGTCGGGCGCGGAGAGCGGACGCACGCCGTAATAGGCGCGATTTACGAGGCTGTTGCCGTCGATGAGCATCAGTTTTGGCATAGAGTTTCCTCCTTAAGTTCCTTGGCAAGCGGGAGGTACACAGTGAGCATAAGCGTTGTGAACGCCGCGCCCCCGCCGAGCAGATCGCTGATCGGCTCGCTCCAGTACACGCCGTCCGCCCCGAGACCGAATACGCCCGGGAGCAGCAGCATCAGCGGCACGACGAGCACGATCTTGCGCAGCAGCGAGAAGAAGATCGCCTGCCGCGCCTTGCCGAGCGAGCGGAACGAGTTTTGCGCAACGAATTGGAGCGACATGAACACGAACCCGCAGAAATAAATGCGCACGGCGCGCACCGCCACGGCGATGAGCGCCTCATCCGGCGTAAAGATGCGGATGAGCAGTTCGGGGAAGAGCATGAACACCGCCCACACGAGCAGCGAAAACACCGCCGCGCCGAGCGTGCTGAACCGGATCGTCTCCAGCACGCGCTTTTTCTGCCCCGCGCCGTAGTTAAAAGCGAGCACCGGCTGGATGCCGGAGCCGAAGCCGTGGATGATCTCGGTGAAGATCGTCCGCAGCGAGTTTACGACCGTGATCGCGCCGACATAAAGATCGCCGCCGTACAGCCCGAGCTGGCGGTTCGCCACGGTCTGAATGGCGGAGTTCGTCGCGCCCATCACGAAATCGGCTACGCCGAGAGACATGATGCGTCCCATGATCTTCTTCCGCGGCGCCATCGTCCGCCACGAAAGCTCGAGCGGCGTTTTGCTGCTGCGCAGAAAGAGGAAGCACCACGCGGCGCTCAGCGCCTGCGAGAGCACCGTGGCAGCCGCCGCGCCGCGCACGCCCATGTGAAAAACAAAAATGAACAGCGGGTCGAGCACGATGTTCGCCGCCGCGCCGAGCAGCACCGTGAGCATGCCGCGCGTGGCGAAGCCCTGGGCGTTGATATACACGTTCATGCCGAGGGATACGAACGAGAACGTCGTCCCGATGAGATACACTGCGAGATACTCGCGCGCATAGGAGCTTGCCTCCTTGCCCGCGGCGAACACCGTTATCACCGGATCGAGAAACGCCCATGTGAGCAGCCCGAGCGCAACGGACGAGACGAGCAGCATGGAGAAGGCGTTGCCCATCACGCGGGAGGCCTCGTCGTTATCCCCGCGGCCGCGCGCCATGGAGCAGAGCGGCGCGCCGCCCTGTCCGAACAGGCCCGCGAACGCCGAGAGGATCGAAATGACCGGCAGCGCGATGCCGACGCCCGTGAGCGCCATGCTGCCGACATTGGGAATATGGCCGATGTAGATACGGTCCACCACGTTGTAGAGCACGTTCACGAGCTGCGCGGCAATGAGCGGCAGCGCCATGCGCATGACGACCGCGGGGATATTCCCCTTGGAAAAATCGTTTTGTACGTTTTTTTCCGCCATGGTCACTTCTCCCCGCGCAGCCGGATGATCTGATCGCGCAGCACGGCGGCATATTCGTATTCGAGCATCTGCGCGGCTTTGCGCATTTCTTTTTCCAGCCGGTCGATCTCGGCCTTCCGCTCGCGCTCGGTCATGCGCATGCCGCGCTCGTCCTTTGCCGCGGGGCCGGTGATCTCGAGAAGATCCCGGATGCTCTTTTTGATGGTTTTCGGCACGATGCCGTGCGCCTCGTTGTACGCCGTCTGGATGGCGCGGCGGCGCTCAGTCTCGTCGATGGCGGCGCGCATGGAGGGCGTGACCGTGTCGGCATACATGATGACGGTGCCCTCGGCGTTTCGCGCCGCGCGGCCGATCGTCTGGATGAGCGATGTTTCGCTCCGGAGAAAGCCCTCCTTATCCGCGTCGAGGATCGCAATGAGCGATACCTCGGGAAGGTCAAGACCCTCGCGCAGAAGGTTGATGCCGACGAGCACGTCAAATTCGCCCCGGCGCAGATCGCGGATGATCTCCATGCGCTCCATCGCGCCGACGTCGTGGTGCATATAGCGCGTTTTGATGCCGGCGTTGCCGAGATACGCCGTTAAGTCCTCCGCCATGCGCTTGGTGAGCGTCGTGACGAGCGTGCGCTCGCCGCGCTCGATGCGCGCGTGGATCTCGGCGATGAGATCGTCGATCTGTCCCTCGATGGGGCGCACGTCGATCTTCGGGTCGGTGAGACCCGTCGGGCGGATGATCTGCTCGGCGATCTGGCCCGAGCGCGTGCGCTCGTACTCGCCGGGTGTGGCGGAAACATATATGACCTGATTTACCCGCTGCTGGAATTCCTCAAACTTCAGCGGGCGGTTATCGAACGCCGACGGCAGCCGGAAGCCGTATTCAACGAGCGCCTCCTTGCGCGCGCGGTCGCCGTGGTACATGGCGCGCACCTGCGGCAGCGTGACGTGCGATTCGTCGATGAACAGGAGAAAGTCCTTCGGGAAATAGTCGAGCAGCGTCATCGGCGCGCTCCCGACCGGGCGGCCGGAGATGATGCGCGAATAGTTCTCCACACCGGAGCAGTAGCCCAGCTCCTGGATCATCTCGATATCGAAATTCGTGCGCTGCGCGATGCGCTCGGCCTCGAGCGGCTTATCGTTCTCCTTGAAGAACTTCACCCGCTCGTCGCACTCGCGGCGGATCTCCTGCACGGCGCGCGCCATTTTCTCCGGCGGCGTCACGTAGTGGCTCGCAGGGTAAATGGCCGTGTGGCTGAGCGTGTGCACCGCAGCGCCCGTGAGGGGGTTGATCTCGCTGATGCGCTCGATCTCGTCGCCGAAGTATTCCACGCGGATGGCCTTATCGCGCCAGTAGGCCGGGAAGATCTCCACCGTGTCGCCGCGCACGCGGAACATGTTGCGCTCGAAGGCGATGTCGTTTCGCTCATACCGGCAGTCGATGAGTTTTTTTAAAAGCTCCTCCTGCGGCAGACTGCTGCCGGGGCGGAGAGAGATAGCCATGCGCGCAAAATCGTCCGGCTCGCCGAGACCGTAAATACAGCTTACCGATGCCACGACGATCACGTCCCGCCGCTCCAGCAGCGAAAACGTCGCCGAAAGGCGCAGCCGGTCGATCTCCTCGTTCGTGGAGGCGTCCTTTTCAATGTAGGTATCCGTGTGCGGGATGTACGCCTCCGGCTGGTAGTAGTCGTAATACGATACAAAATACTCCACGGCGTTGTCCGGAAAGAACTCCTTGAACTCGCTGCAAAGCTGCGCGGCGAGCGTTTTGTTGTGCGCGAGCACGAGCGTCGGCTTCTGCACGCGCTCGATGACCTTCGCCATCGTGTACGTTTTGCCGGAGCCCGTGACGCCGAGCAGCGTCTGCTCGTCCAGTCCCGCGGCCACGCCCTCGGCGAGCTTTTCGATCGCCTGCGGCTGATCGCCCGCGGGCGAATATTCGCTTACCACATGAAATTCCGGCATAACGCGCTCCTTTTTAAAATAATTTCTATAACTGATTTATTATACCACGCCGCGCCGCGCCGCACAAGCGATTCGCCCGCCCCGTGCGTAAAAACTCCCTGCCCGGTGGATTTCCGCCGCGGGATATGCTATACTGACAATATAATGATTTTAAGGGGGTGCTCCCTATGAATAAAATTCTGATCGCGTATTTCTCCGCCAGCGGTGAAACGGGCAAGCTTGCGAAAACGCTCTCCGCCGTGACCGGCGGCGACCTTTTTGAGATCCGTCCCGAGACGGCGTACACCTCCGCCGATCTGAACTGGATGGATAAGAAGAGCCGCAGCACGCTCGAGATGAAGGACGAGCACAGCCGCCCGGCCATTGCGGGCCGCGTGGAGGATATGGCGCCGTACGACACCGTGTTCGTCGGCTTCCCGATCTGGTGGTATCAGGCGCCGCGCATCATCGAAACGTTTCTTGAAAGCTACGATTTTACCGGCAAGACCGTGATCCCGTTCGCCACCTCCGGCGGCAGCGGCATGGGAAAGACGGCCGATATTCTGCGCACTGTCTGCCCCGCGGCCGACATTCTGCCCGGCAAGCGCATGAGCGCGCGGGAGAGCGCCGAGGCCGTGCGCGCGTGGCTCGAAACGTTCGGCAAGTGATCCGTCCCGGCGCGCCGCAGAATATCCATTCCATAAAAAATCTCCGTATAACCCGTTTGACCGGTTATACGGAGATTTTTTATATGCCGCTCTCTTCCTTCTGTATTGGAGCGCTTCGGCAGGTTTTCACGCCGAAAACAAAATAGATCACATGCCCGACCCAGACGCAGGCGAGAATGATGCACAGGATATAGAGCTCCTTTCGCATCATCAGCGCGAAGCCGACGGCCATGAGCGCCGTAACGGTGAGCATGATGCGCCGTTTCGCCGCAGCGGTCATGCCCTCGCCGCGCACATAGCTTTCGAGATTGTTTTTATAAAGCTTCGTGCCGGTGAACCACGTGTGCAGCCGCTCGGAGCTTTTGGCAAAGCCGAGCGCGGCCAGCAGCAGGAACGGAACCGTCGGCAGCAGCGGCAGCACCGCGCCGAGAGCGCCAAGCGCAAGGCCGATGCAGCCGAGGCAGAGCCATAAGATTCTCTTTATCTTCATTTACATTCTCTCCTCTCTCCCCGCGCGCGGCAGGGGGAACATCCGGCCGTTTTTCACGCCGTATACCCGATCGGCGATCGCCATCGTGGACTCGCGGTGCGACACGAGGATGATGCCCTTCTTATTGCGCAGCCGGCGCAGCGCCTGCAATATGATGCCCTCGTTGATGCTGTCAACGTTGCTCGTCGGCTCATCGAGCAATATGAGAGCGCTGCCGCGCAGCAGCGCCCGCGCCAGACCGAGCCGCTGCTTCTCGCCCGTGGAGAGATTGTCGCCGAGCGCGCCGACGCGCGTTTCGTACCCCTCCGGTAGCGAGAGGATGAAGTCATGGATCGACGCGAGCCGGCACGCCTCTTCGATCTCGGCGCGCGCCGCGCCGGGCCGGGCAATGCGGAGATTTTCCTCGATCGTCTCATCAAAGAGATACGTTGTCTGGCTCACCATCGTCACATTGTCGAGAAGGCTGGCCGTTTCGATTGCATCAATGTCCGCGCCGTTATAAAGAATTTCGCCGCCCTGCTTCTGCCAGAAACGGAGAAGCAGCTTGAGGAACGTGGACTTGCCGCAGCCGGATTCGCCGACGATACCGACGATCTCGCCTCTTTCGACGTACATCCATACATCGCTCAACACATTCGTCACGCCGTCGTAGGAGAATGTGACGCCATCTACCGAGAGATGGGCAAAGCCGTCGATCTTCTCTCCCTCTCCCTCTTCCACCTCGCGCACGGCGCTCTCCTCTTCCAGAAGGTCGAGCACCCGCTCGCCCGAGGCGAGTGTCTGCGTGAGATTGCCCGGCAGCGCCGAAATGGCAATGACCGGCCCGAACGATCCGAAGAGCGCCGCGACGCCAAGGAGCATCGCGCCGGGCGTAAGCGCGCCCGTCACGGTGAGCGCCGTCCCCACGGCGAGCCCCGCAAGGATAAAGAGCGACACGCAAAGCTCCGTACCCGCGGCGGCGTGAGCCGTTTCGTGCTTCATTTTCTTCGTCTCAGCGAGAAGCACCTCCGAACGCCGGCCAACTTCCGCGGCGCGCTGCGCGCCCGCATTATGGAGTACAATGTCCCGAATGCCGCGGATACTGTCGAGGAAATACGCGCTGAACGAAGAAAACTCCGCGCGGTAGGCCTGTCCCGCGACGCGCACACGCCGGGAGAATACGAGCGGGACAAGAACGCCGATAGTAACATACCCCGCCGCCGCAGCGAGCGCCAGATACCAGCTCGATACGCAGCCGATGAACACCGTCATTCCCACGCTCAGCAGCACCGCAATGCAGATCGGCGAGATGGTGTGTGCATAGAACACCTCCAGCGTTTCAATGTCCGAGGTGATCATCGCAATAATGGCGCCCTTCTGCCGGGTTTCCAGCTTGGCCGGGCAGAGACGGCGCAGCGCCGTGAAGATCTTGTCGCGCAGCACCGCCAGCAGACGGAAGGCAATGTAGTGGTTGCCGTACTGCTCGGCAAACCGGAGCAGGCCGCGCAGCACGCCGCAACCGACAGCCAGCGCGATGAGCGCGCCGTAGGAAAGGGAGATTTCCTCGCCGAGCGCCTTGGCGATGGCCGCAGCGCCCGAGAGCGTCACGCCCATGGCGCACAGAAAGCCCGCCGTGCCGTTAATTACGGCGAGCAGCATAATGTACACGAGCGAACCGAGCAGAACGATGAGCTGCGCCATGATCTTCGCGCCGCTGCGGCGCGGTTTCGTTGTCGTATTCATTCCTCGTCCTCCCGGTATCCCTCTTCGAGCGCCTTCTGCGCCGCATAGAGCTTTGCATAACCGCCGCCGGAGGCCATGAGCGCGGCGTGCGTGCCGCATTCGGCAACCCCGCCAGATTCCATGGCATAAATTTTCTCCGCCGGAACAACGTTTGCAAGCCGGTGCGAGATGAGAATGACCGCCTTTTCTTTTGCAAGAGCGGCAACGGCCTTCATAATAATCTCTTCGCTTTCGATATCGATGTTGCTCGTTGCCTCGTCCAGAATATAAATGTCCCGCTCCGCCGTGAGATTCACCGCGAGCGCGAGCCGCTGCTTCTGTCCGCCGGAGAGATTGGCGGCATCCTCGGCAATTACCTTGTCCAGCCCGCCGTTTTCCCGGACGAACGACGCGAGATTTACCGTTTCGAGCGCCGCCCAGATCGCCTCGTCCGTTACGGCGGCGTTGGCAAGACGGAAGTTGGCGCGGACGGTGTCGTTAAAAATGTGACTGCCGCAGCTCACCACCGCGAGATGAGCATAGTAGCTCTCTCGGGAAAGGCTCTCCATGCTCGCTCCGCCGAGCGTAACACGCCCGCTCTGCGGCCGGAGTGCGCCGGTCAGAAGATTCACGACCGTGGACTTTCCGCACCCGGACGGCCCGACGATCGCCGTCATACCGGTGCGGGGAAAGGCCATGGATACGTCGTGCATCACATCGCGCTGTCCGTCGTAGGAAAACGAGACGTTCTCCAGCCGCAGTTCGCCCGGCTGTGCCTCCGCTCTGCCCCAGACCGGCTCCGGCTCATCGAGCAGGGAGAGGATCTTTCCGCCCGCGCTCACGCCGTTCATCGCCACATGAAACGCTGCGCCGAACGCGCGCAGCGGCAGGAAAAACTCCACCGCCGTCAAAATCAGAAAGAGCGCGGCGAACGGCGAAAGCCCCCGGCGCAGCACGCTCGTCACCGCCACGGCAATGCCGGCGCCCGCGCCGCCGTAGGCCACAAGATCCATGATCGTTGTGCTCGCAAGCTGCATGGTGAGCACCTTCATCGTGATGCGGCGAAATTCTTCGCTCGTTTCGTTCATCTTTTTCTGCCGCGCGGCGTCGGCGCGGAAAATTTTGAGCTCCCGCATCCCCTGCACGCTGTCGAGAAAGGCGTCGCCCATGGAGGTATATTTGCCCCAGTACTTTGCAAAGATCTTCTTTGCATATTTTGAGACCGCGATGATCGAAAGCGGAATGAGCGGCACGCACGCGAGCAGCACGAGCGCCGTGCGCCAATCCACCGGCGACGTAACGCAGAAGAGGATGACCGGTGCGGCCATCGCATAGAAAAACTGCGGGATATACGAGGAATAATAGAGATCCAGCTGCTCCACGCCCTCCATAGCCACCTGCGTGAGCCCGGCCATGCTCATGCCGTCCGCCGAGCGGACGCCGAGACGGACGATCTTGCCGTACACACGCTCGCGCAGCTCCTTCTTTGCCCGGCGGCCGAGCGTATCGCGCAGTTCCCCCGCGCCGCGGGATGCGGCATACCGCACCGCCGCGCCCGCCGCAGCAATCGCCGCCGGAAGCAGAAAGACGCGCGCAGTTTCGTATTGTTGGAAATTTACCGCCAGCTCAATCGTGCGGCAGATGGCCACCGTGATGCTGAGATTGGCAAAAAGGCCGAGGATCATCAGCGCGACCGTATAATAGATGTACTTCTTGTTTGCGCCCAGAAGGGCGAGGAGCTTTTTGTCGATCATGCGTTTTCTCCGTTTGTTTATTAGTTAGCACGCGCTAACGCTTTAGCAGAAAAGAGCAGCGGCACGCTTTGCGTTACCCGCTGCTTACTATCATATTTATATACCCATTTTTCGCCGCATTGTCAATCCGGTGAAGAGGAAGAAGAAAGAAAACGTCGTCTTTTGGCAGCGGCGGGCACACCTGTGCGCTGCGCGCCGCACATTTTTTCGCGCCGCTCTTTCGCGCCGGGAAAAACTGTGATAAGATTGACCCGTGAAAAATCATCGGGGAGGATCATCCCATGGGAAGAAAAGAAGCGCCGCGCCGTGTCGCCGTGATCGGCGGCGGCGCGGGCGGGCTCTGCGCGGCGATCGCCGCCGGGCAAGCCGGAGCGGACGTTCAGATTTTTGAACAGGCGAACCGCGTCGGCAAAAAACTGCTCAAAACCGGCAACGGGCGGTGCAATCTCTCGAATACGCACGTTTCGCCGGAGCACTATAACCGGCCGGATTTCGTCGCGCCAGTTCTTGCGGACATGCCGTGCGATGCGCTGTGCTCTTTCTTTGGCTCGCTCGGGCTCTGGACGGTCACGGATGAAGAAGGCCGCATCTATCCGCGCAGCGACACCGCCGCCTCCGTGCTCGACGTACTGCGTCTCGGCTGCGAGGCGCTGGGCGTTGCGGAGCGCTGCTCGGCGGAGATCGCCGCCATCGCCCCGCAGGGCCGCGGCTTTACCCTCACCGCCCGCACGGGCGAGAAGTTTTTTGCCGACCGCGTGATCGCTGCGGCCGGCGGCGGAACGAGCCTTCTCCGTCCGCTGGGACACAAGATGATCCCCTTCTCTCCCATCCTCTGCCCGCTCAAGACCGACACGGAATCCATCCGCGGTCTCACGGGGCTGCGCTGCGCCTGCCGCGCAGAGCTTATCCGCCGCGGGAAGAGTGTTTACACCGAAGAGGGCGAAATTCTCTTCCGGGATTTCGGCGTGAGCGGCATCCTCGCGCTGAATCTCTCGCGGTATGCCCTTCCGGGCGACACGCTCTCGCTCGATCTGCTGCCGGAGCTTTCTTTGGAAGCACTCACCGCAAAGCTCTCGGCGCAGAAGGCGCTGCGCGGAGCTGACGCCGATCTCTTTACCGGCATTTTCCACCGGCGGCTCGGCGAGGCGGTAGCGCGCCGCGCCAAAAGCGGCGAGATATCCGAGCTTGCCCGCATCATCAAAAACTACCGTCTTTCGGTCCTCGGCCCGGGCGACACGCAGCACGCGCAGGTGACGCGCGGCGGCGCGGACGTCTCCGAATTTGACAGCAAAACGATGGAGAGCCGCCGCGCGCCGGGGCTCTATGCCGTGGGCGAAGCGCTCGACATTGACGGCGCGTGCGGCGGGTACAACCTGCACTGGGCGTTCGCCTCCGGGCTGCGCGCGGGAAGGAGTGCCGCGCGTGATTGAGGTTCGTGATGTAAAGCTCGCTCTTGACGGCGATCTCAAGACCGCGTGCGCCAAAAAGCTGCGCGTTCCGGTTGGCGACGTACTGGAAGCAGCGCTCCTGCGCCGCAGCGTGGACGCGCGGCGCAAGGACGACGTGCATTTCACCGTGACCGCCGCGGTATCGCTCCGGCGGGGCGAGGAAAAGTTTTCGCCCTATACGCCGTGGACGCCGCCGCGCGTCGAAGTTTTGAAAAAGAAGCCTGCCCTTCGTCCCGTTGTGTGCGGGGCAGGCCCGGCGGGGCTTTTCGCCGCGCTCACGCTCGCGCGCGCGGGCGCGGAGCCGATATTGCTCGAGCGCGGCAGCGCCGTGGACGAGCGAAAGGCCGACGTGGAAAAATTCTATCAGACCCGCGCGCTGGACACCGAATCGAACATCCAGTTCGGCGAGGGCGGCGCGGGCGCGTTCTCGGACGGCAAGCTCAACACCGGCACGCACGATAAGCGCGGCCGGCAGGTGCTGCACGATCTCGTACAGGCCGGAGCGCCGGACGAAATTCTCTGGCAGGCCAAGCCGCACATCGGCACCGACCGTCTGCCGGACGCCGTGAAGGGGCTTCGTGAAATGATTCTCGCCCACGGCGGCGAGGTGCGCTTCCGCACAAAGCTCACGGATATCGAGCTTTCCGGTGAGGCGCTGCGTGCGGTGCGTCTCGCGCACGGCGGCGCGGAGGAAGCGCTTGAGGCCGATTCGCTCATCCTTGCCGCGGGCCACAGCGCCCGCGAGCTGTTCGCTCTCTTGAAAGAGCGCGGCGCGCAGCTCGAACAGAAGGCGTTTTCCATGGGCGTCCGGTGCGAGCACCCGCAGGAGGTCATCTCCCGCGCGCAGTACGGCGCTTTTGCCGCTCACCCGGCGCTGGGCGCTGCCGACTACCGGCTGGCGGTGCATCTGCCGGACGGGCGGGGCGTATATACGTTCTGCATGTGTCCGGGCGGGTACGTTGTCGGCGCAGCGAGTGAAGAGGGCCTTCTCTGCGTGAACGGCATGAGCCCCTTCGCGCGCGACGGACAGAACGCCAACGCCGCCGTGCTCTGTGAGGTGCGTCCCTCAGACTTTGGCTCCGCCGACCCGCTCGCCGGTGTGGAGCTGCAAAGAACATGGGAGCGCGCCGCGTTCCTCGCCGGAGGCGGCGATTACCGCGCCCCGGCGCAGCGGCTCGGCGATTTTCTCGCGGGAAAGCCGTCGGAGAGCGCGGGCAGCGTCGCGCCGACGTATCCGCTCGGCGTGCGCTTCGGCACGCTCGACGGCTGTTTGCCGGAGTTCGTGCTCGCCGCGCTGCGCGAGGCGTTCCCGCTCTTTGACAAAAAGCTGCGCGGCTACGCCATGCCGGACGCGGTCCTCACGGGCGTGGAGACGCGCTCGTCCTCACCGGTGCGCATCGTGCGCGGCGAAACGGGGCAGTCGAATCTCCGCGGGGTCTATCCCTGCGGCGAGGGCGCGGGCTACGCCGGCGGCATTCTCTCCGCCGCCGTGGACGGCATCCGTCAGGCGGAAAACTGGCTTTCGCAGCACATGGAATAAAATAACAGACACCGCCGCGCATACGAGGCTTTTGATAAGCCAAGCTATGCGCGGCGGAACCTTTTCCGGCAGAGCCGGAATCGGCTCTGCTTCAATATAGATGGGCGGGACAGCTTTCGCTGTCCCGCTTCCTCTTTTCAGGGTCGATCCTTCATTCTCGTTTTCATGGCAAAAAGCCCCGCGGCGGCAAGGAAACACGGAACGCCAAAGATCAGCAGCAGCCTTACGGTGGAATCAAACACTGGCATTTTATAGATCGCAACGTCCTCCGGCTCTTCCATGCGAACTATGCACGGCCGCAGAAACCGGTTTTTCATCCGGTACGCCGTGCCGTCCGCCGAAACATACTCATACAGCACCGACACGCTCAATCCGTCGCCGTGGATCTCTCTGCTTTCTATCCGCGCGCCGAACCGATCCGTCCGGTATAAATACCCGCCGGTGTCGATCCAAAGCGTTTGATCCGCATCCATCGTGAATCGGTAGCCCCTGGAGGTGCAAGGGTCGATCCGCCGCAGCACATCGCCGTTCGGTTTCAGGACCTCGATCACCTGAGTCTTCCCTATATACAGATTCCCGTCGCCGTCCACGGCAAACCCTTGATAGAATGTGCAGGCTTTGCCCGTGATCACCGAGAAGGCAGAAAATACCACTGCACTCCCTGCGATCACCATGCACAGGATCGTCCGTCGGAATTTTTCTTTATGTATCATTACCGTTCGACCTCAGGCTTTATTCTGCATGAATGGCTCGTTCTCGTTGGTCTCATTATATTTTCCGCAACGGGAGATTGCAATACCGTACCTGCGCAAAAAGCCGCTTCTCTCCCGAATGGGAAAGAAGCGGCTTTTTGCTTATGCCTCCCTCAAAGAGGGAGCCCTATATCAGAACTTGACGCGCTCGGCGATATAGTTCTTCACTTCCGCGATGGGGATGCGGACCTGCTCCATGCTGTCACGCTCGCGTACCGTGACGCAGCCGTCGGCGGGCGTTTTCTCGTCGCCCACGGTCTGAAAGTCCACGGTGATGCAGTAGGGCGTGCCGATCTCGTCCTCACGGCGGTAGCGCTTGCCGATGGAACCGGCGTCGTCATAGTCCACCATGAATTCCTTCTGCAGCTCGTGATAAAGCTCGGTCGCGGCGGGGGCGAGCTTCTTCGAGAGCGGCAGCACCGCGCACTTGAACGGTGCGAGCGCCGGGTGCAGATGCAGAACGGTGCGCACGTCGTTTTTCGCCTCGTCCACGACCTCTTCGTCGTAAGCGTCGCAGAGGAACGCGAGCGCCACGCGGTCGCAGCCGAGCGACGGCTCGATGACGTACGGCACATAGTGCTCGTTCGCTTCCTGGTCGAAATACGTAAGATCCTTGCCGGACGCCTCCTGATGGCGCTTGAGATCGTAGTCCGTGCGGTCGGCAATGCCCCACAGCTCGCCCCAGTCGGTGAACGGGAAGGCATATTCGATGTCGGTCGTGGCGCGGGAGTAGAACGCGAGCTCCGCCGGCTCGTGGTCGCGCAGCCGGAGATGCTCTTCCTTGATGCCGAGACTCAGCAGCCAGTTCTTGCAGTAGTCTTTCCAGTAGGCGAACCATTCGAGGTCCGTGCCGGGCTTGCAGAAGAATTCGCACTCCATCTGCTCAAACTCGCGCGTGCGGAACGTGAAGTTGCCCGGCGTGATCTCGTTGCGGAACGCCTTGCCGACCTGGCAGACGCCGAACGGGAGCTTCCGGCGCGTCGTGCGCTGAATGTTCGAGAAGTTGACGAAAATGCCCTGCGCGGTCTCCGGGCGGAGATAGCAGGTCGAGGAGGAGTCCTCGGTAACGCCGATGGCGGTTTTGAACATGAGGTTGAACTTGCGGATGGGCGTAAAGTTGTGCTTGCCGCACACGGGGCAGACGATGTCCTCGTGCTCGGCGATGAAAGCGTCCATCTCCTCAAACGTCATGGCGTCCACGTTGACCTCGTGGTGCTCTTCGCCGATGAGCTTGTCGGCACGGTGACGCGCGCGGCAGGACTTGCAGTCGAGCAGAGGGTCGGAAAAGCTCGAAACGTGGCCGGTCGTGACCCACGTCTGCGGGTTCATGATGATGGCGGCGTCGAGACCGACGTTGTACGGGCTCTCCTGCACGAACTTCTTGAGCCACGCCTTCTTGACGTTGTTCTTGAACTCCACGCCGAGCGGACCGTAGTCCCAGGAGTTGGCAAGGCCGCCGTAAATTTCGCTTCCGGCGTAGACAAAGCCGCGGTTCTTGCAGAACGCTACGATCTTGTCCATGGTTTTCTCGTTATGATCCATTTTTCTTTCCTTTCTCCCGCGGCCGGCTGCCGCAGGATAAAAATTATAGCCCAGATAGTGTACCACGCCGCGGCCCGATGTACAAGCCGCGGCGTGGATTTTTCTTTATCGGATAAACCGGTCGTTGCGCGAAACGATCTTCACGCGGCGGCTTGCCGCGAGGAACACGACGATGATGAACACGATAAAGATGAGGCCGCTGTAGTCAAAGTCGAGCGAGGCGAGAAAGTCGTACATGCCGTGGATCAGCACGGGCAGCCACAGTGCCCGGCGGCGGCACACGCGCTCGCCGATAAAATCGCCCTCGTTCGCGTAGCGCCGCGCCGCGCCGTACCAGATGCCCATGAAAACGCCGAAGCAGGCGTGGCCCGGCACCGCCGTCACCGCGCGCACCAATGCCGTGCCGAAGCCGTACATGGCAACATACCCGATGTTTTCCCACAGCGCGAAGCCGAGCGAAACGAACACCGCGTACACCACGCCGTCAAACTGGCAGTTGAAATTCGGGCTGCGCCACGTGCGCCAGCGGAGCAGCAGCAGCTTGAAGCCCTCCTCCGAGAGCGCCACAACGATGAAGTTCGATAGGATCAGATAGCCGAGGTCGGTCTCGTCAAAGAACGAGAGCAGGATGTTCTCGCCGATCGTCTCTGTCACGATGGCGAGCGCCGTGGCGATCACGCCGAAAACGAGCAGCGAGATCAAAAGCCCCGTCGGTTCCTTTTCCAGCCGGTCGGCACGGTAGACCTGGAGCAGCAATATCACCGCCGGGATCACCGCCGCGGCGATCAGCACGGGATCCATTTCGCTTATGGTAGACAGCATAGCGTTTCCCTCTCTCTTACTTCTTGCTTTTTTCTTCTTTACTCTTTTTCATTTTTATAGCATACGCCGGGGCGGATTGCAAGACAGGCGGCATCGGTGCTATAATAAAAATTATATCTTACATTTCAAAGGAGGGAGCGCCATGCTGCGGCTGATTTTGGGCCGTGCCGGAACGGGCAAAACCGCGCTTCTGTTTTCCGAGATCGCGGCGCGCTGCGCCCGGAGGCAGTCCGGCAGCTTTCTCATCGTACCCGAGCAGTACAGCCACGAGGCCGAGCGCGAGCTCGCGCAGCGCTGCGGCGATACGGCGAGTCTCTATGCCGAGGTGCTTTCGTTCTCGCGCCTTGCCCACCGCGTCGCCATCGGCTGCGGCGGCAGCGCGCGCGTTTACATCGATAAGCCCGGGCGGTTTCTGCAGCTCTCGCTCGCGCTCGAGCAGGTGGGCGGCGCGCTCAGCGTATACGGCGGCAGCGCCCGTTCGCCCGAGCGCATGGTACAGCTCCTCTCGGCGCTCGATGAGCTTCGCTTCGGCTGCACCGCGCCCGACGCGCTGCGCAAAGCCGCCGAAAGCGCCACGCCCTCGCTCGCGGGCAAGCTGCGCGATCTCGCGCTTTTGCAGGAGGCGCTCGATGCTCTCTCCGCGCAGTCCGGCGCCGATCCCGCCGGGCGGCTCGACGTGCTGGCCGAGCAGCTTCCCGGCTGTGCATGGCTCCGCAGCGCAAAGTTTTATATTGACGGCTTCACGGACTTCACCGCGCAGGAGCGCCGCGTCATCCGCGCGCTGCTGCCGCTCGCGGACGTGACGGTCTGCCTCACCTGCGACGATCTCGCCTCCGGCAGCGAGGTGTTCTCCCTCGCCCGCCGCACGATGCGCGCGCTGCGCGACGCCGCCGAGGAGGACGGCGTGGCCGTAGAGATCGTCTCCGTGCCGCGCGGCGAAGATCGCACGCCCTTTGCGTTTCTTGAGGAGAATCTCTTCGGCTGGACGGACGAGACGCGCGACGCCGCAGGGAGCATCCGGCTCGTGCGCGCACCCGGTGTCGCGGCGGAGTGTGAGCTGGCCGCGGCAGAGATGCGGCGGCTCGTGCGCGAAACGTCCTGCCGCTGGCGGGACATTGCCGTTGCGGTGCGCGGCTTCGGGGATTACCGCGCCGCGCTCGAGGAGGCGTGCCGCCGCGCCGGTGTGCCGCTCTACGCGAGCGAACGAACCGACATTTTCACCCGTCCCCTTCCGGCGCTCATCGCCGCGGCATTCGATATTCTTGCCGACGGCTGGAGCTACGAGAGCGTTTTCACCTATCTGAAAACCGGTCTGACCGGCATTTCCCGCGCCGACTGCGACGCGCTGGAAAACTACGTCCTTCTCTGGTCGCTGCGCGGCACGGCATGGACGCGCGAGGAACCCTGGCGGCAGCACCCGGACGGCTTCGGCGGCAAGATCACGCCGGAGAGCGACGCGCTCCTTGCAAAGATCGACACGCTGCGCCGGAGCGTCGCCGCGCCGCTCGCGGCGTTCGAGCGCCGCGGAAAAGAAGCGACCGACGCGCGCGGACAGTGCGCCGCGCTCGCGGCGTTCTGGGAGGATATTTCTCTGCCGGAGCACCTGGAAGAGCGCTCTCTCGCGCTCGAGGAGGCCGGAGAGCTTCAGGCCGCGGCGGAATACCGTCAGCTCTGGGAGCTGATCGTTTCCGCGCTTGAGCAGTGCGACGCCATTCTCGGCGACATGCCGCTCTCGCAGGAGGATTTTGGGCGGCTCTTCCGCCGGATGCTCTCGCAGTACGACGTCGGCACGATCCCCGTGGCGCTCGACCGCGTGACCGCCGGAGACTTTGACCGCATGCGGCGGCGCAGCATCCGCCATCTGCTCGTGCTGGGCGCGTCCGACGAGCGTCTGCCGCGCGTTTCCGACGGGGCCGGCGTGTTCACCGACACCGAGCGCAGCGAGCTGCGCGCGCTCGACATCGAGCTCTCCGGCGGCGACGACGAGCTCGACCGCGAATTCAATCTCATTTATAACGTATTCACGCTTCCCAAATCGTCGCTTTACGTCAGCCGCAGCGCGTTTGCCTCCGGCGAGAGCGAGACGCGCCCCTCCTTCGTCACCGACCGGATCGCAAAGCTGTTCGCGCTTTGCGAGGAGAACGGCGACGTGCATGCCGCGAGAGCGCAGTCGCTCTCCGGCGCGCTGGAGCTGGCCTGCGCCGGAGACGCCGCGGCCCGCGAGTTTTTCGCCGCGCACGGCGAGAGCGGGCGCATCGCCGCCATCGAAAAGGCCGCCGCGGAGGAACGCGGGCGGCTCTCCCGCGAGGGCGTGCGCGCGATCTACGGGCAGAAGCTCTATCTCACAGCCTCGCGCATCGATAACTTTGCCTCCTGCCGGTTCCAGTTTTTCCTGCGCTTCGGTCTGCGCGCCAAGCCGCGCCAGAGCGCGCAGTTTGCCCCGCCGGAGCGCGGAACGTTTCTGCACTTCCTATTGGAAAATGTGGCGCGCGAGGTGTCGGAGCGCGGCGGCTTTGCCGAAACGGACGACAAGACCGTCGCCGCGCTGACGGACAAATACGTCCGCGAATATGTGCGCACGCAGCTGGAGGATTTTCGGGAAAAGAGCCCCCGGTTCGTCTATCTCTTCCGCCGCCTGGCGGAGACATCGCGGCGCATCGTGCTCGACACGGCGCAGGAGCTGCGCCGCTCCGACTTCCGCCCGCTCGATTTTGAGCTGAATTTCTCCAACAAGGACGATGCCGATCTGCCGCCGGTCAGCGTCGGCAGCGGCGAGGACGAATTTGTTCTCACCGGCACGGCCGACCGCGTGGACGGCTGGGAGCACGGCGGCAAGCTCTACATCCGGATCGTGGACTACAAGTCCGGAAAGAAAAAATTCGCGCTCTCCGACGTGTGGCAGGGCATGGGGCTGCAGATGCTGCTCTATCTCTTCACGCTGGAGAAGCACGGCGCCGAGCGCTACGGCAAGGAGATCGTCCCCGCGGGCGTGCTGTATGTACCGGCGCACGATATCCTTGTGCGCGCGGACAAGCGCCTCTCGGACGAGGAGATCGTGGCGGAGAAGGCCAGAAAGCTGCACCGCAGCGGTTTGATCCTGTCGGAAACCGAGGTCGTCGAGGCCATGGAGCACGGCGAAGCGCTGCAATTCCTTCCGCTGTACCGCGGCAAGCTCGCCGCGGAAGCGCTCGCCACGGCCGAGCAGCTCGGCAAGCTCTCGCGGTTTCTCGAGGAGACGCTCTCGAACATGGCCGGAGAGCTCCGCGGCGGCAGCATCGCCGCCGACCCGTGGTATGAAAACGACAGAGCCAACACCTGCCGTACCTGCGATTACTGCGACGCCTGCCGCTTCAGCGAAACGGCCGACGGCTGGCGGTTCAAAACAAAATTCAAAGCGCCCGAATTTTGGGAAAAGCTCGAAAACGGAGAGGAGGAGACAGCATGCCCCTGACCGACCATCAGGAACTCGCCGCCGAAAGCCGCGGCGGAGCGCGGCTCGTTTCCGCCGCCGCGGGCTCCGGCAAAACAAAGGTCCTCGTTGAGCGGCTCATGCGCTATGTAGACCGCGGCGCGGACATCGATCAGTTTCTTGTCATCACCTATACGCGCGCCGCAGCCGCCGAGCTGCGCAGCCGCATTCTCTCCGCGCTCGGCGAGCGCATTGCCGCCGACCCGATGAACCGCCGTCTCCGGCGGCAGACGGAGCTGTGCTGCCGTGCCTCCATCGGTACGATCGACAGCATCTGCGGTCGTTTTCTGCGCGAGAACACACACCTCGCCGGCATCTCACCGGACTACCGTGTCATCGAGCCGGACCGCTCCGACGAGATCTGCGCTCGTGTGCTCGACAAGCTCCTCGAAGAGCTGTATGAGACCATCGAAGAGGATGCGGGCGTACGCGCGCTCGTGGATTCGTTCGGCTCGGGAAATAACGACGATAAGCTCTCGGCGCTTGTTTTGCGGCTGTACAAATCGCTGCAGAGCCACGCCGACCCCGATGCGTGGCTCGCCGAGCAGCGCGAACGGCTCACCGACGCGTGGAACGACGCCGGCGATACGCCATGGGGGCAGTATCTTCTCTCCCGCACGCGCTCCCAGGCGCAGTACTGGGCGGAGCGGATCGAGGAGCTCCGCCTCCGGCTGGACGAGCCGGATCGGGACGCGAAGATCAAAAAGGCGTACACCAATAATCTTGATTTCGCCGGTGACGCCGCGCGGGACATGGCGCGCGCCGCCGCGCTCGGCTGGGATAAGGCGCGTCTCGCCTGCCCCGGTCCTTTCCCTCGCCGCGGTATCTATAAGGGCGACGACCCGCTCGCGCAGCGGATCATCGCCGTTTGGACCGGCTTCAAGGACACCGCCGCGAAATGGCAGGAGCTTTTCGCCAACGATTCCGACGCGCTCCTGCGCGATCTGGCCGTCAACACCCCCGCCGTTGACGCGCTGCTCGCGCTGACGCAAAAGCTCGGCGCGGCCTTCGCCGCCGAGAAAAAACGGCAGGGCGTGTGCGACTTCTCCGATCAGGAGCATCTGGTGCTCAAGCTGCTCACGGACTCGTCCAACGGCCTCTCCGCCGCGCTTTCGAGCCGCTATACGGAGGTGCTCGTCGATGAGTATCAGGACGTGAACGCCTGTCAGGACGCGCTCTTCCGGCTGCTTTCCGACAACGGGCGCAAGCTCTTCATGGTCGGCGACGTGAAGCAGTCGATCTACCGCTTCCGTCTGGCCGACCCGACGATCTTCCTGAAAAAATACGAGACCTGGCCGGACATCGAAACGGCGGAGCCATGCGAAGAGCCGGGGCGCATCCTGCTGCGGGAGAACTTCCGTTCGCGTCCCGAGGTACTCGAGAGCGCGAACCATGTTTTCCGCAACATCATGTCCCGCGAGCTCGGCGAGCTCGAATACGACGAGGCGGCGGCGCTCCGGCCCGGCCCGGGGCGGGATTTCCCGGAGGGCGGCGGCGCGCCGACGGAGTTCTGCATTCTCACGCCGCCGGGCGGCGGTGACGACGAGGATGAAGCCGAGAACGACGAGCGCCCCGATAAGGTGCTGCATGAGGCGCGGTATATCGCCTCGCGCATCCGGCGCATGGTGGACGAGCGCACCCCCGTTACCGAGGATAAGGCGCTGCGGCCGTGCACCTACGGCGATTTTGCCATCCTTCTCCGCTCGAACAAGGCGGTCACGCCGCGCTACCGCGCCGCGCTCGCCGAACAGGGCATCCCGTCCGTGTCCCAGCAGGGCGGCGGGTTTTTCCGCTCCACGGAGATCACCTCGCTCCTCGCGCTGCTCGGCGTGATCGACAATCCCCATCAGGACGTGCCGCTCATCGCGGTGCTGCGCTCGCCTCTTTTCGGCTTCACACCGGACGAGCTTTCCGCCATCCGCGCCGCAGACCGAAACAGTGACTATTACACCGCGCTCTGTCTCCGCGCAAAGGAGAATGAACACTGCGCGGCCTTCCTCGCGGAGCTGGAGAGCTACCGTGAGATCGCGCCGGACCTTTCCATTGAGGCGCTGCTCGCGCGCATCTGCGACAAGGCCGGTGTCTTCGCCCTGCTCGCAGCGATGCCCGACGGCGCGGCGCGGCGCGAGAACGTCTGCCAGCTCATCGAGTTTGCCCGCCAGTTTGAGCAGGACGGCTATCGCGGCGTGTTCCGCTTCATCCGCTGGATGAAGCAGCTGGATGAGCACGGCAAAGAGCCGCGCACCGGTGCGTTGGAAAGCCGCAACGCCGTGCAGATCATCAGCATCCACCACTCGAAGGGGCTGGAGTACCCGATCGTATTTCTCGCCGACACCGCCCACAAGATCAACCTGCAGGACAGGAACAGCGATGTTCTCATCCACCCGTCGCTCGGCATCGGCGGCCGTGTCATCGACAGTTCACGCGGCATATCGTATCCCACGATCGCACTGCGCGCGATCTCGGCCAAGCTCACGCAGGAATCGCTGTCCGAGGAGATGCGCGTGCTCTATGTCGCCATGACGCGCCCCAAGGACCGGCTCATCATCACGGCGACATGGAAAACTCCCGAAAAGACGCTCGACGCGCTGCGCGACGATCTCACCGCCCCCATCGCGCCGCAGCTTCTCGAAAAGAGCGCCTCGCTTTCGCGCTGGATCGCGCTCGCGGCGCTTCTGCCGGGCAGCCCGATCAAAATGCGCATCATTCCCGCCTCCGGAGAGAGCGCGTCCGAGACCGCGCCGCCCGAGATCGAACCGGCTGAGCCGGGCGAGTGCGCGGCGCTCTCCGAGGCGCTGACGTGGGAATACCCGTACCGCTGGGCAGAGGAGCTTCCGTCGAAGATCACCGCGAGTGCGCTCGAGGGCACCGACGCCGACCCGGACGCGCAGAGCATCGCGCCGGAAGCACAGCGCCGGCGGCTCTTCCGCCGCCCGGTCTTCGGCGCGAAGGACGCCCCGCTCACCGGCACCGCGCGCGGCATCGCCGTACACACGGTTCTGCAGTTTATCGACTATTCGTGCGTATCCACGCCGGAGCAGGTGCGCGGCGAGATCGAACGGCTGAAAAATGCCGAGCACATCACCCCCGCGCAGGCCGCCGCAGTGGAGCCAAAGGCCATCTGCAAGCTGTTCGCCTCCCCCGTCGGGCAGAGGATCCTGCACGCGGACGAGGTCTGGCGCGAGCTGCGCTTCTCGCTGCTCACCGGCGCGGAGACCGTGTTCGACGCGCCCGCCGGCGAGGAGGTGCTGCTGCAGGGCGTCGCCGACTGCTGCATCCGCGAGGGGGACGCGCTCACCGTCGTGGATTATAAAACGGACTATGTGACGGCGGAAACGCTCGCGGTGCGTGCCTCGGAATACGCGCCGCAAGTCCGCGCCTACGCCGCCGCGCTCACGCGGCTGCTCGGAAAGCCGGTGCGGGAGGGCGTTTTGTTCTTCCTGCGCACCGGGGAGAGCGTCTCCATCGACTGCCGCGCGAAAAAATAAAAGAAATTCAAAGAAAACTTGCCGATTCCGCTTGACATTCGCCGGAAATTGGGTATAATAACCCTTGCGTTTGCGATATAGCGGGATTGTGTAAAGGTAGCACAGCGGACTCTGACTCCGTATGTGAGGGTTCGAATCCTTCTCCCGCTGCCAGCGAGCAAAAGCTCAAAATCCTTTATTTTCAAGGGGTTTTGAGCTTTTTTCTTTCTCTCGCCAAGCTTTTTTTGCGCGGCTCGTGGTTTCAAATCTTTCAAATCTTTCAAATTTTGTGTGTTAAATTGTGTGTTAAAAAATCTGGTAAAAATTGGGATGTGCGCATAATTCCAAGTGGTGCGCACGAAAAGGGAGAGTAAATTTTGGCAGCCCTATCCCAAAAATCTTTCTATCGTCTTCCTTGCCCGTCCGAGTTCCTGTGAAACAAACTGTGGAGTACATCCCAGCGCATCCCCAATGTCATAGACAGATAATTCTGCGCTGCGCATAGTAACCATAAGCCGTTGCGTAGGCGTAAGCCGCTTCATCATGTCTTCGAGCGCAGGGTGCTCGTCCTCCTTCCCGACAGTTTCCTCGACAAGTAATCGGCTATTCGGCGAAACGAAATCATCTAACGGCAGTGCCGCGATCTGCGGCTTGCAGCAATCTCGGATATATCGGCGCACCGCCATGAAAATGCCCTTGACCGCAAATGTTGAGAATTTAGCTCCTTTTTCCGGATAGTATTCCGCACACGCCTGCCATAGCCCTATCCTGCACACTTGTAGAACATCTTCGTCAACTTTAAGACTCGGGAAATACTTTTTCAAGGTAAACCAAACAAGCGACTGATTTTCTTCATACAGTTCCTCTGGCGTCATGTTTGAAGAGCCTCCACAAAACAATAGCTCTGCGGCGGGTGCTTGATACGGTGACGCCCTCCGCTCCACTCGTTCCAGAAGGACCAGATGCTTATCATTACTGATTTACTCATCGGTTCTCCTTTCTCCGTAGCTGCAAAAGTCATCCGGGCCGACAATTCCCATTCGTGCAGCTCCGCATTCTCCGTAACAGTCACTGAACATGACGTGTTTGCAGTCCTTGCAATGTACGACCGGCTCATACCCCAGCTGCACCGCCATGCGCTTAAACTGGCTGCGGGTGGGGTGGTCAATATCACCCGTTGGAGCGTCTGCAAGAATCATTTGGATTTTCTTGTGGACGACCTCGTTCACGAGCCTTGTTGCCATGTCCGTGATCTTCACTTGGGTGGAAATGAATGCGGCGGTTTCATCTTCCGCCATTAAATCGGCGTCAATCAGTCTTGCCATTCCGAACGCCCCCCATCCCCCCGCCCCATACAGCGAGGAACGGCGGAGAGCTGCCAGCGAAACGGCGAAAGCTGCTGCGAGCAACTGGACAAAAGGTATAGAAACTGCTTAGATGGTTTCAGCATATATGGTAGATTTATTCAAAAGTTCTTGATATAATTATTCCAGATGAGATGGGGTTGAAGCAAAATACATTGGACAGAAGGGAGATGCTAAAAAATGTTATCTTTTTATCTGAAAGAATCTTTGGACATTACAAAGATTAAAGACCCTGAGCATTCTAAAGAGTCCGAAGTCGACTTTTCTGGTAATTTAGGTCGAGGAGTATTGTTGTTGTCCATCCTTTTTGTGATTGTATATGCAATTCTACTGGTCAAATTTCGTAGATATATAGGAGCCTTTGAAGCATCTTTAACACCAATGATATTTGGGTTGATTAGCTCAATTTTAATATTGCCACTTCATGAATTGCTCCATGCCATTTGTATTTCTTCAAAAAATAATGTTCAAATTTACAGGGTCAAATCCGGTCTTATGACATGGTTTACTGCACCTATAACTAAGAGAAAATATTTAGGAATGCTGTTGGTTCCCGTGTTACTGTTGGGATTTATTCCTTCAATATGCACTTTTGTCATCCCGGAAACAATGCCAGGGCTTATCACCTTTGTATTGATTTTTTCACTTGGTAATATTGGAATGTCGTGTGGAGATTTGACAAATTTTATAATAACAGCGATTAAAGTAAAGAAGGGGAATAAAGTCCTTCCGTGTAAAAACGGGATTTTCAAAGTTCAGTAATCGCGGAGTTGCTCAAAATGCTGTTTGCCACCAGCAAGTTTTGAAAAACTGAACACCGATTATCGAAAAGAGTGATAAAACTTATTTATTGGAATGGTTGCGATTTGTCCGTCTGCCTAGCATATATGGTAGAAAGGAAGTGTATAAGATGAATCTGAAAAAACTTCTGGCTGATGCTCTTTTCCTCGATGCGAGAGTATATCACTATCGCTCCTGCGGATACGACGAGGCCTCGGCTTATGCGCTCGCATCACAGGATTTAGCGGAGCAGCAGCGCGCCTCTGCAGCCAGCGCCGCAGAGATGGAACGGCTGGAAAAATCAAGAGAACACTACAGAGAATCGATGGCTGCGCTGGAAGAACGCCGCCGCAAACTGAGCGAGGAAAACCCATGGATATATGAAGAAGCCGAAAAATTCCGTCAGGAAGCCGCCAGGAAGCGCGAAGAAGCAAGAAAGAAGAACCGTTAACCTGTCTCTCCTCCGTTGGTATGCATATTTTCCCCCTTACGGTTTTGGGCTATTCTGCTCCCATCGAATCTACTCACATCGAATCAAAAGAAGTCCAATCCGGAAAGGCCGGGTTTCTTTGGACAAGGCAGCCCAGCAAAAACGGGAGGACGATCCGTCCTCCCGTTTTCAGCATATTGATTTGCTTATTTCATCTTATATTTCCCGCGTCCCGCGCTGGAAAGGCCCATCTCCGTGCCGTTCCAGATGCGGACAAAGTTTTCGCGGTGCTTGATGAGTATGGCAAGCGTCGCCACACACAGAATGACGAGCGGCAGCCAGCCGCTGCGGATGGCGGTATAGATCGGGAACGAGACAACGCTCGTCACGGTGCCGACGACGATGTAATCCGTCAGCACAGTGAGGATAACAACCGCCGCGAGAATGCACAGCGCAACCTTCCAGTTGATGGCGAGGATCATGCCGAGATACGAGGCAAAGCCCTTGCCGCCCTTGAATTTGAGATAGAACGGGAACATATGTCCCAGCACGCACGCCACGCCCGCAATGAAGCCGAGCAGCGGCACCGCCGGGAAAATCCACTTGGAGAGCTCGACCGCGAGTACGGCCTTGCCGATGTCATGGACGGCGACGAGCAGTCCCGCCTTCCATCCCATGAGCGCAAAAGCGTTGGAAGCGCCGAGATTTTTCGACCCGCCGGCGCGAAGGTTCACGCCCTTCCACCGGGAGAGATACAGTGCCATGTTGGAACAGCCGATGAGGTATGCGCCGAGAATGGTGACGATGTAGGGAAGCATAGCCGCCCCCTTTCTACGGAAGGTCCGCGGGAAAATTTGGTTTTTCTATCGAATCAAGAAATCCTTAACCTTTTTTATATTACGCGCAAGCGGCGCAGGTGTCAAGCGTTGGTTTTCCGCCGGACCTCCTGCGCCGCGTGCGCGTAATATTCTATTCTCCCGGAAATGTTCAGATCACGCGAAAATCGCTTTGCATCGCCGGGATATTGCCCTTAAATTCTTTGAAACAATCCAAGATCAGATCCGCCATCTCCGTGCCGATCTCGCGCACGACAGGGCAGCCGACATAAAAGTCGTACCCGCCCGTGCCGCTGGCGCGGTAGCTGTTGAGGCAGATGGTAAAGGTGTCCTCTTCGCGCACGTCCTGCCCGTTCACGCGCATGGATATCACCCGCTCGCCCACGGGCCGGGAGATATCGTACACATACGAGACGCCGGCATAGTAGTCGTAATTATAATGCTCCACCTTCGGCCGGAGGAAAACGTCCGAAACGCAGAGCCTCCCGTCCTCGCCGCGCGAGAAATACTCCGCGCTGCGCTCGAGCGCCGCTTTGAGAACCTTTCCGGTGATCTCCAGCACCGCAAGCGTGTTCGTGTACGGATACGCGATGAGAAGATCGCGGCGGCGCACGGTCTTGGGCAGTCCCGCCACATCGTTTGCAAGGCTCGTCGCCGAGAGCTGCGCTCCGCTCGCCCAGAGCTGCACCGCATTGAAGAGATCGGCGAGCGCATTTCCCTCCGACGCCATACGCAGCGGCGTGTCCGGCGTGAGAGCGTGCGGCAGCGTGCCGATCACTTCATCGAGCCAGTTCTGCGCGCCGTGCTCCATCTCGGAAAACTCCTCGAGCCATTCGCGGCGGCACGCGCCGTGCGCGGGAACGGTCTCGCTCGTGATGCGCTTTTCTTCCCCGGAGAGCACCGCTTCGACGCGGATGAACTCCTGTCCGCGGTCGGACGGCTGCACGACGAACGTGCCGAAAAGCGTCTGCCCCGGCACGGACATGTGCTGGTGGCCGGTCAGCAGGATATCAAAATCCAGTTCCTGACAGATGCGGTAGGCGACATTTTCGTGCGTGGCGGAGAGGACGCGCCCTGTGGCAAGATCGCGCTCAAAGCCGCCGTGGTAGACGCAGAGCGTAACGTCCGAAATGCTTTTGAGCTTTTCGAGCGCCGCAGCCGCCGCCGGGATCGGGTCGGAAATGCGGATGGAGGCGATATGCTCCGGCCGTTCCCAGATGTTCACATAGTCCGTCACGATGCCGACGATACCGACGCGAAGGCCGTTTTCGAGCGTGTGGACGCGCGCCGGGTAGAGCGGCGCGCAGCCGTTTTTCGCGCTCACATTTTCGCACACGCACCGCGCGTTCAGGTTCCCGAGATACGAGCCGAGATAGTCCGTGCCGAAGTTGAAATCGTGGTTGCCGAGCGTCACATAGTCGTAGCCGCAGCGGTTCATGATCCCGGCAAAGGCGCGGCCGTCGCCGATCGTGTCGTGGCAGAAGGCGCCCAGCGGCGAGCCCTGCAGCAGATCGCCGCCGTCGATGACGAGCGTATTCCCGTCCTTTTCAAAGCGGCTCGCGCATTTGAAAAGGCCGATATCCCGCTCGTCGCGGCTGCGGTAGTCCGTGGGGTAAATGTATCCGTGCAGGTCGGAAGTGAAGTAAACAGTCAGCTTCTTATCTGCCATAGCGTCTTATCCCCTTGCAAGTTTCGTGCGGATCTTCGCGGAGATCCACTCGATGATGAGCACGAGCACGATGAGTCCGAGCAGTATCGCGCCCACCTCGTTCCAGCGGTAGGAGCTCATCGCAAAGATGAGCGGCGCGCCGATGCCGCCCGCGCCGACGAGACCGAGAACGGTGGCGTCGCGCAGGTTCATGTCAAAGCGGTAGATGATCGTGGAGGTGAAGTCCGCGGTGAGCTGCGGCAGGATACCATAGCGGATCTTCTGGAACGTGGTGCATCCGGCGGCGTCGAGCGATTCGAGAATGCGCTTGTCGAGATCCTCGATGCTCTCGATGAACATCTTCGTCACCATGCCGATTGAGCAGAGCGACATCGTGAGAAGCCCCGCGAACGGCCCGGGGCCGGTGACGCGGATGAACATAAGGCCATACACAAACGCCGGGATCGTGCGGATGGCGGCGATCACGGTGCGCCCGATGAGCGCGATCGGCTTCGGCACGAGATTGCTCGCCGAAAGGAACGCCAGCGGCAGCGAGATGACCGCGCCGACGATCGTGCCGAGAAACGCGATGCAGAACGTCTCCAGCAGCAGATACGGCACGCCGTTCGTTCCGAGCGTGAAAAGGAGCTTTCCCGACGGGTGGAAAATGCCGGAGAGGATGTTCCCCGCCACGGCGAGGCCGTTGCCGGTGGGGTTGCTCACGCGCACGGCGCTGCCCGACCACGCGAGCAGGCACGCGACGATGAACGCCGCAAGGAGCTGCCGGATCCACGTTTTCGGCGCGGATTCGTAGGCCCTGAGAATTTTCTTGTCCATAGCTTCCCCCCTCAGGTCAGGCGCTTACGCAGCCAGTGGCTGAGCGCCTCGATGACGATGACGGTCACGAAAAGAACGATGAGGATCATGCCGAGACTGTCGTACTCGCGCCAGCCGATCTTCTCATTCATAATGAGACCGAGACCGCCCGCGCCCACGTAGCCGAGGATGGACGCATAGCGCACGTTGCCCTCCAG